>Ga0208408_1002512_pt1 | contig 9816 bp, 9 predicted proteins | sample ETNtaG_4_FD_185776 | JGI IMG/M metagenome (GOLD analysis project Ga0208408, IMG submission 185776) | Marine microbial and viral communities from oxygen minimum zone, Eastern Pacific Ocean - ETNP201406SV67 (SPAdes) (version 2) | ecosystem: Environmental > Aquatic > Marine > Oceanic ... | reverse complement strand
AATAGTGTCAATGGGACTGGGGCTGATTGGGGAATATCTGGATAGAGTCATCGACGAGGTTGAAAAGAAGCCTAGGTGGCACGTTAGGGAGACCGTTGGAATCGAGGATGGTTCCGACGAAGGACAATAATCATCTTGAATAAGGGGGCTTCACCAGTAACATGGCTAAAGGCATTTGCGGAGTGGTATTGGCGGGTGGTTGGGGTACTCGCCTACTCCCACTGACAACTTCGATCAACAAGCACCTTCTTCCCGTTTATGACGAGCCGATGATCTGCAAGTCGGTTGCTAGCCTCAAGCGTATCGGCATCACTGAGATCATGGTAGTCCTAGGGGGCCATTCGGGCAACTCCTTTTTCGATCTCCTGGGAGATGGGCATCGCTATGACCTGGAGATCAGGTACTCATACCAAGAGCAGGCTGGGGGAATAGCAGAGGCTCTAAGGCTGACTCAGGGTTTCGTTGGTGATCGTAATGTCGCAGTAATCCTAGGAGATAACGTCTTCGAGGAATCAATGAAGGAGCATGCTGATGCCTTCCTCTCTGATGATGAACACGAGTGTTACCTCTTCCTCAAAGAAGTTGATGACCCGGAGTCCTTTGGCATCGCGTGGATGGATGATGATGGAAACATCGTTAATATGGAAGAGAAGCCCTCCCACTCGGATTCCAATCTAGCCATTACTGGCCTGTACCTATACAGTCCTCGAGTCTTCGAACTAATCAGCAAAAGCATAGAAGTTGTTGGTTATTCAGCCCGCGGAGAACTGGAGATAACGGACATTAATCGCTTCTTCATGGAACGTAAACTGGCAAAGGGGATCCACTTCGGCGGCCACTGGGCGGACTGTGGAACGATTGATGCACTTCTTGAGACTTCGAAACTGATGGAGCGGTGGGGCAAGGGCCGTTGGCTTGCGCCCTTGGAGGAGTGATCGTGCGGATCCTTCTCACAGGAGGCTGTGGTTTCATTGGTAGTCACACAGTCAGAGAGGCACTGCGAAGATCCGATGTCCAAAGAATCGTTAATCTGGACGCCCTCACCTACTCGGGCCACCCAGCGAACCTTGAAGACATTGACGACGATCGGTATCGATTCGTTCACGCTTCCATCAATGACAGATCTACGATAATCGGATTGCTCGAAGAAGAGGCTATTGACGTAATCCTGCACTTAGCTGCAGAGAGCCACGTTGACCGTTCTATAGATTCGGTAGCCCCTTTCGTGATGACCAACATTGAAGGAACTAGGAATTTGCTCGAATGCCTGAAGGATCGAAAAAACTCCGGACAATTCATCTCTTTTGTTCACATATCTACAGACGAAGTCTATGGGAGCCTGTCTCCTGATGAACCGCCTTTCAAGGAAGATTCCCCACTAAATCCAAGGAACCCATACGCAGCTACCAAGGCCGCCTCTGATATGCTGGTGTCAGCCTTCGTGAACACTTTTGGCCTCAGTGCATGCATCACTCGTTGCTCAAACAATTACGGCCCCAATCAGTTCCCTGAGAAGCTCATTCCATTGATGACTCTGAACGCTATTGAGGGCAAGAAGTTGCCAGTCTATGGGGATGGCATGCAAATTAGGGACTGGATTCACGTGGTTGACCATGCAAATGGAATCCTCTCAGCTATGGGTGGGCTATTGGATGGGAGTCTGGAAAATGGGGAGGTAGTAAACTTCGGAGCAGGTAACGAAAGAACAAACCTAGAAATCGTTCGGATGATAGTTGGCATTACTGGCGCAAGTGAGGATCAAATCGACCACGTGCAGGACAGGCCGGGTCACGATCGAAGGTACGCCATGGGTTTCTCCAAGGCGTCGGAAAGACTAGGATGGAGGCCAGAAATACCTTGGGAATTAGGCATGGAGTCCACCGTCGAGTGGTTTCGAGACAATAATGATTGGGTTAATTCAATCCTTACCAATCAATACCGGAAATGGATTGAGCAGCATTATTCATCATTATAGGTGGCAGTATGCTTTTCATCCTCGGTCGCGGGCGCTCTGGTACTAGTCTGATTTCTAGTATCTTGAATCAACACGAGGATATCGCAGTCCCGCCAGAAGGATGCTTCATCAGAAACTGCCACAGCAGATTCAAGGGGGGCCTATCGACCCCAAAAAATACCCGGGACTTCGTCAAGACCATGATGACTGAGAATAGGATGAAAAACTGGGGTTTTGATCGTCCTGAGCTTGAAAATTCAATTCAGGATAGGCTGCCATTGACCTTCCAAGAAGCCTGTGAGTTTGTCATTGGTCATTGGGCCGAGCTTCAAGGATTTGCCGAATCTGAAATACTCGCCGACAAGAATCCTCATTACTCGCTTTGGGCAAAGGAATTAGGTGGGATTTTCCCAACGGCGCGATTTGTACATGTTGTACGCAATCCATTCGACAATATCGCCTCTTTCCAGAACGTGAGATTCGATATCAGCGATGCTATCGGGCTCGCCCTGAGGTGGAGTGCTTTCAACGAGGGGATCTTAGATGCCAATTTGGGCGATCGTCGCTTTGAAATACGCTATGAGGATTTGGTCGAATCCCCAGAAGAGGCAATCAGGAATCTGTGTGCCTTTCTAGAAGTGGGTTACTCGGATGAACTACTAAACCATCAAATCTCCAAAGACCAATTGTCCCCCTGGCATCAAAACCTCTCAAAACCGATTACTTCGGGAAGGGTCGGTTATGGTCTCGATCAAATCAGTTCACAACAGGCCAACTGCTGTAACTCAATCGTTGCCCCAGTGGCAAAGCGTCTGGGATATGAAATTGCAGAAATAGGCACTCGCCCAAGTTCATATGCGCTTTTTCGAGGTAAATTTTCACTATTCTCTGAGAAAAACATCTACCGGCTACCGCTGAACATGAGGAATCGTATAATCAACAACTATAGGCGACGCGTGGGATCGATATGACCATTATTGCAACCAACAAGAGTCAAGTGACCAGATTCGTAACAGTCGGACTCTTTGGAAGGTTAATTGGACTTGCGATTTACGCAGTAGTCTATTCCTTGGTCCAAGTCGAACCAAGAGCAGCAATTGCCTGGCTCCTATCATCTATTGTGGGAATTTGGAAGCAACATGGACTACACAGGTTGTTCACGTTCACGGATTCCAAGGAACCGTATCTTCAGAGCCTATTGAAGGGCTATGCAGGATACTCGGTTATCATAATCTGCGGTACTTCACTCCAATGGTATTTTGTTTCCATTCTTGGATTCTACCATTACTACTCATGGATAATGATCAAGATTATGATGATGGGATTTTCATTTTTTATCCTTCGAAGATTCGTTTTCAAACCTGAGACAAGTGGAGACGTCGGTACAGAGGAGTAAAGAGGGGAAAAACATGCAGACTCTCCTAGATTTCGCAGGGCAAATTCAGGTTGTTGCTGGGATTTCGATCGGTTTGCCCCTCATACTTCACTACCTCAGATGCAGGTATTGGTCATCCATGTTCCAGAGCCCGCCCCTAGGGAATCAGTTGCCGTTGTTGGACATCATTCTGCCTATGTGGAACGAGGAATTAGTGGCCCATGGAAAACTTGAGGACATTGTAAGTCAGGACTATCCTACGGGAAAGGTCAGAATCACATTCGTCGACTCGTGCTCTACTGATAGCACTGTGGAAGTTGTTTCCTTGTGGGAGGAGGAGAATATTGATCGTCTTGATTTCCCTATTTCTCACATATTGATGGAGAGAAGATTGGGGAAGTCTGCGGCCATTAACCTAGCATTGGATTCGCTTAGCGAAGATGCAGAGGTAATTGTGATGAGCGATGCAGATGCTAGATTGGAACAGGGTTCGCTCCTCAGAATCGGTAGGTGGATGAGTGATCCATCAATCGGGGCCGTCTCTGGGACCCAGAAGATTGTGAATCGAGAAGGCTCATCCCAGATCGGTCGTGAGGAATCCTATAGGGGAGTATTCAACACCTTCCGCTTCGGCGAGAGTGCGAGGGACTCGACCCCGATCTTTGAAGGATCGCTGGCGGCGTACCGAGTCTCAGCGCTAAATGGATCGAGAGTCAGAGAAAACGCAAACGCGGACGACTCGCAACTCGCCCTTGCAGTCAGGTTCAATGGGCACAGGGCAATAATGGACCCTGAATTGAAGTTCAACGAGTTCACCCCTTCGAACTTAACTATGTCTAGACGGCAGAAGGTTCGCAGGGCCCAGGGGCTGGTGCGGATGTTTGCCAGGAATTTCAAGTACCTAGGCATGAGGGAGACCTCTGGATTCCGTTCTATTTTGGCCTTTGAATCATACTTCCACCTAGTCATCCCGTGGCTAACACTCGTCGGCCTAGCGGCTCTGCTAACGCATTTGGTTGGATATTCTTCTGAGGTGCTGAATGGCTTCCCCGTTGTCCTCAGCTTCAACTCCCTTCTCGCAGGGGCCTCCGTGTACTTCGTGGCCTGCTTGGCCTTGGGTCGTTTCTTACCCCTCAGCGGAGTGATACAATCCTTCATTCAAGCGGAAGCTTCGTTACTTGAGGCCCAGTTACTAATTATCTTCGGGCAGAGCCTGCACAAATGGGAACAAGTCACTGAAGTTAGGGAATTCCTGCATGATTTTGAGAGCGATTAAGTGTTTCAGGCCTTGGCCCAAATTTCACTGAGCCCTTTCATATATTCATCGAGGCCATGCCCCCTGACAGAGGCGAACGCGTTATTCGCAAGTGAGTCTCTCCTCTCTTCCGAGGAGGCGAGGGACTCAATCGCTTTTGAAATTCCCGAAGCATCACCCGGTTCCACCAATAGGCCGTTCTCCCCATCTTCGACAAGTTCGGGAATCCCGCCGACTGGCGTTGTGATGACCGCCATTCTATTTGCCATCGCTTCAAGAAGTCCCATTGGCAGGCCTTCGTTGAATGAGGGGAGGACGTAAATTGAGCCCCTACTAAGCAGGCCATCTCTTTCAGCATCGGAAATCCAACCCAAGATTTCACATGTATCCGAAATACCGAGCCCCTCCGCGAGATTCCTAGCTTCCTCAATCTGACCATTTCCCGCTATCTTAAGTCGGCACGAAGAACGAACGGTTTCTGGGATTGTTGCCCATGCTCGAATCAGATCGAAGGAACCCTTTCGTTCGCCGATGACCCCGGTGTAAATGACTAGGAGTGGGCCTATCTGCTTGGTCGGATTATCTTCCGGTATCAAAACCGGATTAGGTAGAATCGAAATCTTCGATCTTTGAAGTCCGCAGGTTTCGGAATAGAAATCAGCCCACGATTCTGAGAGCACGACCAGGCGAGAAGCGGAACGGAATCCAAACCTCATCACGAGCCTCCGAATTCCTCGAAGGCCGCCAAGATGATCCTTTGCACCTGATCCGTGGGTGTGAAGAACCACTGGAACAAAACACATCCTCCAAACCAATAGTATGGAGAGCTTCCTCCAGACTGAAAGCCTGTTTGAAACATGGATGTGGACAACGTCGGGCCGTCTGAAAACAGCGCGGATAGGACAAGTCAGGATTCGCGCAGACCAATGGCTGATTCTCCCTATGAGGCTGCGGTCATGCATCGATGGATGGAACTCGATGTGGATATCGGAACTATTCGCTCCGAGTATTGCTTTAGAAACGGAGGTCATTCCCCCTTTTACATCTAGTGAAGGGCCGATCATCAGGACTCTAGTTGTCATGCTCAAATCCCACCATTCACTTGCCAAACAATTTCCATCTAAATAGAGGGAGGGCGGATTTGCCAATATTCCAATTCTCCCTGAGAAGGCTGGAGAACCTAGAATATCTTAGTTCACGAGGTACTGAAGAGACGGGCCCAGAAGAATCCAAAGAATCGTTAAGGAGAAGAAAGTCATTGATCGAGTGAGCTATCGGGGAGCAATCAATGGACTCCTCGGGTATGGCAGAATCCACAGTCCTATGGGCGTAATCTTCTCCCTCGGATACTGCCCTTCTTCGTCGATTTTGGAGCTCCTCATACGCACTACTCCCCTCATCGTGAAAGTGCCTCTTCGCCGAGGAATTTCCAAACAATGTGTGATGTTCCTTTTCCCAGAATTGGAAATTGTAATCAACTCCGGCAATCCCCAATCTGTTTTTGAACGACTCATCATCTTCCGATAGGGATGAATAGGGTATTACGTAGAAATTTTTCACTGAGGAGAAATACAGTCGGTGATAATTTACCCACACCTTATGCCACCGATTCTCAATGTTCCGTTTTGCAAAAGACTTCTTTATTGATGATGGCGACTTCCAAATCAGGATATTGATGACTTCGACTCCATCAGATGCGAGCTCGATGGTTCTCTTCCTTATCCAACTAGGGTCTTTGGTGCTATCCACCAGCGTATGCTCCCCAAACTTGGAAAGCGCTCTGAAGTGGACGCCCTTAGGCCCATCTTCGACGACACCGGACCAATGTTCACAGCCGCCTTCCATACAACCGCATTCCACTTTGAAATGTTCTTCGTTCCTAGGTAGGTATACCCTGCCCACCTCCCCCATGGATAGGTGCCCTGGAGCACTGCTCAATACGAGATCTAGGACTGTAGAGCCGCTGTATGAACAACTGCCGATGAAGATCACACGGCGTTTTTGCTCACTCATTGGATTAGACGGGGTACTACTTGATTAATAATCATCTAATGCAAGAATTGTCAATTGAGGTCATTGAATTGAATTCGCATTTTTCGAATTCAAATACCACCAATAACAGAAGGCCGGAATTAGTTAGGGACTCCAAGGCACTTTTCATTGCGGAGATTATCCATATCATTGCAGGTGCAGGAATAATTGTCATTCTAACGCGTGATCTACCTCTGGAAACCTATGGATTGTGGGTATCTATAATTGCCGTTTTCCAGCTATCCACAATTCTGAATTTTGGATTCCCCACCCATATCGTTAGAAGGGCATCTAAATCCCCTACTTGCCTATCTGCCCTACTAAAAAAAATCCGTCGTATTCAAATCGTAATCGCGATTTTGACAATTCCAGCATGCGTATTAATTACAATAATGCTGTATGGTTCCAAGGTTTATGTCGAAACACCATTCATTATAGTCGGATTTGCTCTTGTGGCATCAGTTCTACAACAAATTAACCGGGCTGGTCTTCGGGCGATTGGGGAAGCCCCCAAAGAGGTGATGGTCACACTCCTAGACCGTGTCACCGTACTGATTCTATTAATTCTCATTAGAATATTATTGGGAATCTCGTTGACACTGTACATTTTGGCCTACTTATCTGGACCGATATTGGGATTTTTCGCTTCATATTATATCGTGAGCCGCAAAACTAGTAAAAACAATCTCGACGAAGCCGAATATTCAATGATAATCAAAGATAGTGCCCCGTTTGCCATAGGCCTCTTCGCAAGACCTGTGAGAGACGGTGCCATTCGAATAATTCTATCTGCCATCGGCGGCTTTGGGATCGTGGCAATTTTTGACATCGCGTGGAAGGCATTTATGGCCGGGAGTTCAGTGACAGTGGCCGTTCGTAAATCCATGTTGCCCCTGTTCTCCGCGGCAAAAGAGATTGAGGGAGAGCTTCGAAAGTCACTTAATCATGGATGGAAATTGGCCAATTGGCTTGTACAAATTGGCCTAATCTTAGGAACCGCATCCAGTTATCTCATCCCAGTAGTCTTCTCCGATAGCTATCAACAGTCACAAACAGTTTTCCTGTTGCTATTGCACTCATGGGGTGTAATGGTAATTAGTTCCCCGTGGGTTGTGTCAGTTGAATCGTTGATGGCCGGAAAATATTTTGCTATTCTCAAATCTTCTCAAGTGATTGTAACATTATTTATGGCTGTTATTTGCATCCACTATTTTGGAGTCATGGGGGCTGCGGCAGGGATATTGGCTGGCGAGTTGTTCATTTCCTGGGGCTCATTTGTTGTCACAAAATCCCAGGGTGTCCCTGTACCCGAAGTTTGGGGATTAGTTTCACCTACTGCTATCATATTGTTGATTGCCAGTATTAATCTGTACCTCATTTCAGGGTCAACGGGGCCCATGTGGTTGTTACTGCCACTTTCTATCAACATACTGTGGATGATAACATCTGGATGGAAGCCAGAGGTACCAACCATGAGTCCTTTGACAAGCGGGTGATGATGGATGGGAAACATTGGTTCACCATTACCAATGGTCGTCGTTGTGGGTCCATACAGATCTGGAACCAGTCTGACAGTTGGGATTCTGGAAGCCCTTGGGGGATGGTTCGGGGAGAATGATGTGAGGGAAGGAAACTACTCCAATCCAATGGGATTCTTTGAGGACAAGGAATTGGATCGCATCTGCAAATCATTTGTCGAACTGCCATCTCACCGAGTCAGCGATGAATTAGCGGGGTTATCATCTGAGTTGGTGGCTTGGAGAAGGGAAATGGAATCCAAGGTTTCCGAAGGGAATAGGTTTCTGGTCGCGAAGAATCCGCTATTCTGCCTCCTTGGAGGGACAATTTCCCGTGCTTGGGGCGAGAACACCAAAGTCATCAGAGTTAGTCGGGAAGAGGGGGCTTCGGCGCTTTCAATAGTGAAGAGAAAGTGGAAACTAGGGGGCAATGCCCCATTTGGATTGGATGAGTCCACAAGACTCATCAAATTAATGAAGGAAGGGTCGATAGCCGGTTTTTCCATGTTTGAAGTACTAGATGTGCGTTTCGAAGATTTGATTGAGATTCCTGAACGCACTGTCACCGAGATTTCTGAGTTCTTGGGTTTCGATTACGACGAAGCAATGATTCTAGCTGCCAAACAACTGATTCGACCAGAATTGGATAGGACAGAAATTGGATTTGTTCGCAATCTCCTATTGAGAATGAAAAATGCGATTGGTAGGATTGGGTAATATTGGTTGGAAATAGGAGAATTCTATGGGTATCTCCGATTAGATTCGGGGAGACAATCCACCAAGTCGGCGAGATCGGGACAGCAGGCGCGTTGAGAGATAGGGGGTGGGAAATAGACTTCCTTCACGCAGACTCAAATAGTGATGGAAAGTTATTGCCCGGTCTGGGATTTGGCTCCTTCGAGGCTAAGAAATCAAGATTGCCACTAATTGGGGATCTGAGCTTCACAATTTCCACAATCAGAAGACTCAACAGGATATTGGATAATGCGTCTTACGACGTTATTATGGCTGAATGGGCTTGCTCGGTAGGAGTAGCACACGTTTTGAAGAGAAGGAGGAGATTGGGGAAATCCACCCCCCCTTGGCTCTTCGAAGACAGATCCCCCCCAGCTCATCGGACTATGGTAGGAAAACTTCACTGGCTGCATTATGGCATTGCATGGAGGAAGGCGGCAAAAAATGCCGATTTGGTTCAAGTCCTGGTACCCGGCTTAGAGCGATTCCTCCGGGAGCGTTTCAAAGACCTCCCAGAAATGATTCATTGTCCGTCAGGTGTGGATCTGGACAGGTTTCAACCAAAGGAGGCAGAATTGGGCGGGCAATTGAGGATCGTCTACCATGGAACTCTTGAGGAAGGGAGGGGGCTCCGGAGAATCGTTGACCTCGGCATCAGGATGGAAGGGGAAGGAATGGATTTCAGAATCCTCGTCTTCGGTGTTGGAAAGCTGGCACCATACTTCGAGGAGATGGCATCTCGGTCGTCATGGCTAGAATTTGCAGGAGAAGTAGATTACGAAGAAGTTCCAGAGCTTCTTTCAAATAACGACTTCGGAATTCTTCCGTTGCCAAATAGGCTAGTTTGGAATGTGGGTAGCCCACTCAAGATTATGGAGTTCGCCTCCTCGGGCCTATGCACCCTAACAACAAACGTGGACGGTACAATTCCATTCTCGGGTCAGGATTG
>Ga0208408_1002502_pt1 | contig 9839 bp, 8 predicted proteins | sample ETNtaG_4_FD_185776 | JGI IMG/M metagenome (GOLD analysis project Ga0208408, IMG submission 185776) | Marine microbial and viral communities from oxygen minimum zone, Eastern Pacific Ocean - ETNP201406SV67 (SPAdes) (version 2) | ecosystem: Environmental > Aquatic > Marine > Oceanic ... | reverse complement strand
AGTTTTCTCATATATATGACAATTTATTTATTAATTCTCAAACTGATACTAGATTTGAATTTCTTGATGATTATGGTTCAATGCTTATTATATGTTATGATGATTTTATTGATGAAATGGAAGATTTTGTTGATTGGAAAAATCAAAAAGGAATTAAAACTACATTAGTTCCAAAATCTCAAGCAGGGAATAGCGCAAATGCTATAAAAGATTATGTTGATAATTATTATGATAATAATAATTTGGTTTATCTTCTGTTTGTTGGAGATAAAGATCAAATCCCTACATTTACTGTTGGTTCTGGCTGGAGTGATGGAGAGTGTGATATTTGTTATGGGTATTTATCTGGTAATGATTCCTATCCTGAAATATTTGTTGGACGATTTTCAGCTCAGAATTCATCTCATGTAAATACAGCAGTTGAAAGAACAATTAATTATGAAAAATATCCTCAGTCTAATGCAAATTGGTATAAGAGAGGTCTTATGATTGCATCAAATGAAGGTCAAGGCAGTGGTCATGATGGAGGTGAGGGAGATTGGCAACATGCTCAAAATATGAGGGATGATTTAATTGATTATTATTATACATCAGTTGAAGAAATGTATGAAGGATCTCAAGGTGGACAAGATGCTAGTGGAAACCCTTCTGATTCTATGGTTAGAAATTCTATTAATAATGGAATGGGTATTATCCATTATACTGGTCATGGTGATACAGATGTTTGGGTAACCTCTAATTTCAATACAAGTGATGTGAATCAGTTAACTAATGAAAATGAATTGCCTTTTATTTGTACTGTAGGATGTAAAAGTGGTGATTTTGGCGATGGAACATGCTTAGGGGAAGAATTTTTAAGAGCGACAAATAATGGAAGTCCAACTGGAGCTATTGCTACATTCATGTCAACTGTTTATCAAGCCTGGGCTCCACCAATGGAAGCTCAAGATGAAATGGTTGATATCTTAGTAGAAAATTATTCAAATAATAGAAAATATTCATTTGGTGGTATTTCCTGGAATGGATGTTTGAAAATGAATGATGAATATGGTTCTAGTGGTGACGATGAAACAGATCATTGGACATTATTTGGAGATCCTAGTGTAGAGCTTAGAACAAATACTCCATCATCATTAAATGTTAATCATAGTGATTCTATAGATTTATCTGAGCCTAATCTTGAAATCACAGTAAGCGGTAATAATGATCATGTTGTTGGCGCGTTATCACATAATGGAAATTATTTAGGTTCATGCTATTTAAATTCTTCTAATTCATGTGTTATTGTTTCTGAAAGTAGTTTAGAATCTTACTCTGAAGTTACTTTGACAGTTACTGGATATAATAAAACTCCATATATAACTCAAATCTCTATTGGTTCTGCCTGCGCAGGCTATTCAGCTGGGGATGTAAATGCTGATTCCTTTGTTAATGTTACCGATGTTGTTATTTCTGTAGGGATTGTTTTAGGAACTTCTCCTGCAAATGAATGTCAAATGGATTATGGGGATTTAAATCAAGATGGAACTATTAATATAAGTGATATTGTACTGCTTGTTGGAATAATTTTAGGTTAATTTTTTATAAATTTATCTTTTATTTTCATCATATAGCTGTATGCGTCATTATAAGTGTTTGGAATTTCTTCATCTAGAATAGCATTTTCAATAGCATTTTTAATTTGACCAACTATTTTACCCTCAGTTAAAGAAAAAGTTTTCATAATCTCATTTCCATCTACAGGAGATTTAAATGCTTTCATTTCATCTTTCATTTTAACATTTTTCATAAGCATATCAACCCGTTCAAAATTATTCATATATTTTTTTATTTTGTTGGGGTTTTTAGTTGTTATATCTGCTCTGCAAAGTATCATCAGATCATCAATAAAATCACCAGCTTCAAACATAACTCTCCTTACAGCGCTATCAGAAATTTCTTTTTTAGCAAGAGCGATAGGTCTTAAATGTAATTTTGTTAATATCATGAGATAATCCCTTAGCTCATTTGATATTTTCATTCTTTTTGCAATTTTAATAAGCATTCTTCTACCTATTTCTTCATGCCCATGAAAAGTCCATCCCTTTTTATTATCAAATCTTTTTGTAGGAGGCTTAGCTATGTCATGGACAAGTGCTGCAAATCGTATTTCCATTTTATTTGATAGCTTCGCCGTATTATCTACAACCTCAAGAGTATGTATAAATACATCTTTATGTCCCATGTTATTTATAACCTCAACACCTGACATGATATCAAGCTCTGGGAAAATTAACTTTAAAAAATCGAGTTCTTTTAAAAAATAAAAAGCAATACTTGGTTTGTTTGTTCTTAAAATTTTTATTATTTCATCGGTTACTCTTTCTTGTGAAATAATTTTAATTCGTTCTTTATTATCTTTAATGCTTTGCATTATTCTAGGGTGCATTTTAAATTCTAATTGGGCAGAAAAACGTATGGCTCTAAGCATCCTTAACGGATCGTCTATAAATGTTGTATCAGGATCTGTAGGGGTATCAATCAGACCTTTATTTATATCTACAAGACCATTAAATGGATCAACAAGCAATCCAAAATTTTTATTATTTAAAGACGATGCAATAGAGTTTATTTTAAAATCTCTTCTTATCAAATCGTTTTAACTGTGGTTAGTTCAACTGTTTTTGGTTTTCTTGAACCTTTATCATAGGTTTCTTGTCTGGCATTTGCAACTTCAATTTCACATACTGAGTATGGAATCTTGACCGTTAAAAACTTTTCAAATTCTACTGTTTTATTTACATTTAGTTTTTTTGAAAGTTTCTTTGAATATTCAAATACTTTATCTTCAACCATTATATCGATATCTTTTAATTTATTCCCAAGAATAATATCTCTTACATAACCTCCAACAAGATATGTATTAATATTTAGGGTATCACCAACTTCCCCTGCAATTTTTAATATTTTACAATGTTCGCTTTTTAATAATATTTCTGATATATTTGACATTATTTTAATATAAAAATATTTTTAATGTATTCATACTATTTCAAAATTAACTAAATTATATGTTATCTAACTATTAATTAAAATGATAAATAATAAAAGAGAAATTAAATATGTTTATGTTTTTGGAGGTGTTCTTTCTGGTTTAGGAAAGGGTATTGTTGCCTCATCGCTAGGCTATTTATTAAAATCTAAAGGGTATAAAGTAACTATCCAAAAATTAGATCCTTATTTAAATGTTGATCCTGGTACTATGAATCCATATCAACATGGAGAGGTTTTTGTTTTAGATGATGGGTCTGAAACTGATTTAGATTTAGGCCATTATGAAAGATTTATCGATGTTGATTTAAGTTCAAAAAATACGACTTCATCTGGAAGAGTTTATTGGGATGTTTTAGAAAGAGAGAGACGTGGCGATTATCTTGGAGAAACTATTCAGGTTATTCCACATATAACCGATGAAATAAAAAAGAAAATATTAGCAGTAAATCCACGAAAAAAATATGATGTTGTTATTACAGAAGTGGGTGGTACCGTTGGTGATATTGAAGGGCAGCCTTTTTATGAAGCTATAAGACAGCTTATTTTAGAGCAAGGGAAAAGCAATAGTTTAGTTATACATACAACGCTATTACCATATATAAATGCAGCAGCTGAAATTAAAACAAAACCAACTCAGCATAGTGTGATGCGTTTGAGAGAAATTGGTATTGAGCCTGATATTTTGGTATGTAGAACCGAGAATGATGCTCATCTTAATGATAAGTTAAAGCATAAGCTTGGATTGTTTTGTAATGTTGAACAATCTCATGTTTTTGAATCACCAGATGTAGAAACTATTTATGAAATACCTTTAGTTTTATATAAGCAAAATTTTGATAAAGTAGTTATAAAAGAATTAAAGTTAAAAGGTGGTATGCGTCATAAAAACATAACACCTCTTACTAGATTTATTAAAAATTATAAAAATCCAAGGTATTCTATAAATATAGCTATCTGTGGAAAATATAATGGCCTTCATGATGCTTATAAGAGTATTCTAGAAGCATTGGTTCATGCAGGAGTAGATAATAATGCAAAAATTAATATTAAATGGATTGATACAGAGAAATTAGAATCGAATAAAAATATTAATAAGAGCTTTTACAATATTGATGGAATAATTATTCCAGGTGGATTTGGATATAGAGGAATTGAAGGAAAAATTTTATCATCGCAATATGCTAGAGAAAACAAAATCCCATTTTTAGGTATATGCCTTGGTTTACAGTGTGCCGTTATTGATTTTGCACGTAATGTTTGTAATATAAAAAATGCAAATAGTACTGAATTTAATAACAGATCAGAAAACCCAGTTATTGATATTATGCATACTCAAAAGTCTGTAAAAATCAAAGGTGCTAGCATGAGACTTGGTAGTTATCCTTGTGAATTAATATCAAAAACTAAAGTAAGAACCTCTTATAATAAGTATAAAATTAATGAAAGACATAGGCATAGGTATGAGGTTAATAATAAATTTAGAAAACAATTAGAAAAAAATGGATTAATTGTAAGTGGTGTAAATAAAGGCCTCGATTTAGTTGAAATTATTGAGCTTAAAGATCATCCTTGGTTTGTTGGAGTGCAATTCCATCCTGAATTAAAAAGCAGAGTATTAAGTCCGCATCCTTTATTCAGGAGCTTTATTTCTTCTAGTATAGAAAATCATAAAAAATAATAATTTGTCTAATTTATTAAAAAATATAAAACTCTTATTACTTGATGTTGATGGTGTTTTAACTGATAATCAAATTTATATTTCATCAGATGAAACTGAATTAAAATCATTTTGCATAGATGATGGAACAGGGGCTGCTATCGCCCGTTTTTCAAAATTAAATTTAGGTCTTTTATCCGGCAGACATTCTAAGTGTACAAAATTGTGGGCTGATGAGCTTGGTATTAAATGTTGCATTCAAGGAGTGATTGATAAAAAAAATAAACTGCCTGAGATATGTAAAACTTTTAATGTAGAGCTAGATGAAATTGCATATGTTGGTGATGCGCTAATTGATATCCCTGTATTTGAAAAAGTGGGGGTTTCAATTGCAGTACCAAATGCGCATTCATTAGTTAAAGAAAAAGCAGATATGATTACCAATTCTTATGGAGGAAGAGGTGTGCTAACTGAATTAGTTGAAAAAATATTAATTGCTCAAAATAGATATGAAGAAACTCTTTTGAAAATGAAAAATGAAAAATTTTAATATAAATTTATTTGTTTTAATTCTACTATGTTTGTTTTTTTCATGTAAGAAAGATGCAAAGCCAGGGACATCAATAAAAACTCAAACTGATAATGTTATATATGGAAATCCTATAACAATTGAAATTACAAAAGATGAGAATTCTGTAATGACGATTCATGCAGATACATTAATTAGATCAAATGGTGGTAATACGACTTTGTATGGTCGAATCTATGCAGATCTATTTGATAAAAAAGGAATCAAGTCAAGCATGATGTACTCAGACAGTGCAATTGTTTATACAAACTCAGATAGTATTAAGGCCTTTGGGAATGTTCTAATTGAATCTTTGAAAGGTTATAAGCTATTCACTAATGAAATTATTTTATTCAATAATTCTAATCTTGTAAAGTCAAATAATGATGTAATTTTTACTTCAAATAGTAATGATACATTGTATGGCACAGGATTTTGGTCTAATTTTGATATGTCAAATTCGCAAATTCAAAGTCCAAAAGGGAGCATGAGTAAATAGGATGTCTTATAGTTTATTAAAAGCAAAAAAATTAGTTAAGCAATATGGTGAGAGAACCGTAGTTAATAATGTCGATATTGAATTAAATAGAGGTGAAGTCGTTGGGCTTTTAGGACCAAATGGTGCAGGTAAAACAACAACTTTTTATATGTTAACAGGTATGATAAAACCTTTTTCAGGGGAGATTTTTTTAGATGATGAAATTGTTACTAACCTGCCTATGTATAAGCGTTCACAAAAAGGGGTTGGCTATTTAGCTCAAGATGCATCTGTTTTTACAAAATTATCTGTTGAGGATAATATAAAGCTTGTACTTGAAATGACAGAATTATCAGTTGAGGAGCAGGCTGAAAAGTTAGAAAAATTAATAGATGAGTTTTCTATTGGTCATATAAGAAATAATAAAGGATATGCTTTGTCTGGTGGAGAGAGAAGACGATTAGAAATTGCTCGCTCACTTGTAACTGGCCCCTCATTTATTTTGCTTGATGAGCCATTTGCTGGCATTGATCCTATCGCTGTTGAAGACATACAGGGCATTATTAATACATTGAAAAGTAAAAATATTGGTGTTTTGATTACAGATCATAATGTAAGAGAAACATTATCCATTACTGATAGATCCTATCTTTTGTATAATGGTGAAATATTAAAATCTGGAACTACAGATGAATTAACAAAAGATGAAGATGTAAAAAAATTATATCTAGGGACTAAGTTTAAGCTAGATTAGTATCTATGTCAAAAATTGTACAAAGATTAGAGCAATCTCAGAAGTTAAATCCCAAACAAATCCTTGAACAAAACATTATCCAACTTAGTATTTTTAATTTAGAAAAAAGAATTTTAGAAGAGTTAGAGCAAAACCCTGCTTTAGAAATCGTTGAAAATGAAGAAGATGTTAATGATAAAGAAAACGATGAAAACGAAGAATTTGATTTTGAAGAATTAGTTTCTAACCCAGAAGAATATGAGTACTCTAAAAAAACAAGTACTTCTGATACCATTGAGAAAATGGTTGAGACTGAATCATCAAATTTATTTGATGATATTATGACTCAGCTTAATGAGATTGATGTTAGTGACCAGGAGCTTGTGGTTGCAGAACAAATTTTAGGGAATTTAGATGATAGAGGGTTTTTGCCTATAGAGCCTATTTTAATTGCAGATAGATTAGGGTTTAAAGAAAGCTTTGTTTATAAAGTAAAACAGAAAATTCAAAGTTTAGATCCTGCAGGTATAGGCTCAGAATCTATCCAAGATTGTATTTTAGCTCAACTTAAAAAATATTATCCTGAAGATAAGGATTCATTTCAAATAGTAAATGATTACTTTGATGAATTCTCAAATCACAAGTATGATGCAATTGCTAAGAAAATGGATTGTACTAAGGATAAAGTTTTTGAAACAGTTGAAAAAGTTTCTGTTTTAAATCCATCCCCAGCTATTAATTACTCAACAGAGGTTGTAAATCATATCATCCCAGATGTTGTGATTGAAAATATTAATGGGGAGTGGGATGTGCAGGTTAATGATCCTGGAGTCCCTGCTATTGGCCTTAGTAATCAATATATTAAGATGCTTGAAAATAATAAAGATGCTAGTGTTAAAAATTTTATAAAACAAAAATTAAATAAAGCAAAGTGGTTTATTTCAGCTATTGAGCAGAGAAACTCAACTATGATAAAAGTCATGAAATCAATCATTAATAAACAAACAGATTATTTTGATTCTGATGATAGGCTGCTTGTGCCTATGATATTGAAAGATGTTGCGCTTGATGTTGATATGGATATTTCAACAATCAGTAGAGTTACAAATGGAAAATATGTTCAGATGCCATGGGGAACAAAGGAGTTAAAAAGATTTTTCTCAGAAGGGATTAAGCTTAACGATGGCAAGATAGTTTCTAGTGTAGTTTTTAAAGAAAAATTAAAATTATTTTTAGATAATGAAGATAAAAGTAACCCTTACACTGATGAACAGTTAACAAAAGAGTTAAATAAAAAAGGGTATGATATTGCAAGAAGGACTGTTTCCAAATATAGAGAAATGCTTAAAATACCTGTAGCTAGATTAAGGAAAATTTAAAGGAGATATGAATGTTAGATAATTTTTTGCACGTTGATGATTTTTCAGATAGTCAATTAATTGAAATTTTAGATAAATCTAAATGGATTAAAAATAAATTCAAGGAAAGAGCAGATTACACTCCTTTAAGTGGTATGACGATGGCAATGATATTTGCTAAGCCATCTGCTAGAACTAGAATTTCTTTTGAAACAGGGTTTTTTAGATTGGGAGGACATGCACTTTTTCTTGGTCCTAATGATATTGGTATTGGCAAAAGAGAATCGGTGGCAGATGTTGCAAGAGTGGTTAGTCGTTTTAATGATATCATTATGGCGAGACTGTTTGACCATAATCATGTTTTGGAGCTCGCAGAGCATTCATCAGTTCCAGTTATAAATGGTCTTACAGACTTTAATCATCCTTGCCAGATTGTTGCGGATTTATTTACGGTTTATGAAACATTGGGAAGATATAAAGATTTCACAATTTCATATGTAGGGGATGGAAATAATATCACTCATTCATGGATTGAGCTTGCAATGGTTCTTCCTTTTAGATTAAATGTTGTGTGCCCTGAAGGTTATAAGCCTGATATGGATCTTGTTCAAAAAGCAAAAGACAAAGGGCTTTCAGAAATTAATATTATTCATGATCCCCATGAAGGTGTTAAGGGAAGTGATATCATATATGCGGATGTTTGGGCTTCTATGGGACAAAAGGAAGAAGCTGAAGAGCGACGAAAAATTTTCAATCCTTATCAGGTTAATTCTGATTTGTTTAATGCCACAGGAGTAAAAACATATTTCATGCACTGCTTGCCTGCTGAGAGAGGGGTAGAGGTAACAGATAGTGTGTGTGATCATGAGAATTCTGTCATTTTTAGACAGGCAGAAAATAGAATGCATGCCCAAAATGCAATAGTCTTGCATTTACTTAAAAAATAAATTTTTAAAATGTGCTTTTAATCACAAGCTAACCAATTTAGAAGTATTACTTTTATAGCGATGTCTAAGATGTTTTTTGAATAAATTTGCTATTGCTAGTATAGATTGATTTTAGCAAATGTTTTATTCTGGTTTTAGCGACATTAAACTGATAATGTAACAACTTGTAAAGAATATGCTTGTTAAATATGAAAATTAGTCTTATCTTTCATTCCGATTTAGTGCGGAACTATGTCGAGAAAGACTTTTTTTTTAGCAGCTCTTCAGGTTGCTATAAGGGCGTTTATACTGTAAAAATGCTTTTCAGTTTTTTAAACAATGATTTTGTAGAATTTAGGTAGGATTAATAATTAAGAATAAATTATAATTTGGAGGAGTTATGAACTTTTTAAGAACTTTCTTTTTGGTAATCACAACGTTTAATTTTTTATTGGCAGATTGTCTGGATAATGTATATGTTGATATTTCTAATGATGGAAATACGGTATATGTTAAGCCCACTGCATGGAATTTGGATAATGATGGGAATACAGCAGAGTCTGCTACTCTAACATTTAATGGCCAAAACTATTCTATGAATTGGGATTATAATAGTGGTAATAATATCTATTGGTACTTTCCTTTAGATGCGTCATTAACTGCTGATGGTGGGTCAAACTCATATACAGTTACAATAAGCTCTCAGTTTTGGTCAGAAGCGTTTGGGTCCTATAGGCCATGCATGTTTCCAGCAGTAACTTATTCGGGAACTTTTTATACTGATTGTAATGGACTCTTAAATGGATCAGATGATTCTTGTTTGAATCCAGCAGTAGATGGTGGTTGGTCAGATTGGAGTGCTTGTGATGAAAGCTGTGGTGATGGTACTCAAACTAGAACATGTACTAATCCTGCTCCTGCAAATGGAGGTGCTGACTGTTCAGGTGATAGTTCTCAAGCCTGTAATGAAGGTGGTTGTCCTGTTGACTGTGTAGGTTCTTGGTCAGCATGGAGTGATTGTTCTGAGTCTTGTGGTGATGGTACTGAAACACAAACATATTCTGTAACAACAGCAGCTGCAAATGG
>Ga0208408_1002500_pt1 | contig 9852 bp, 8 predicted proteins | sample ETNtaG_4_FD_185776 | JGI IMG/M metagenome (GOLD analysis project Ga0208408, IMG submission 185776) | Marine microbial and viral communities from oxygen minimum zone, Eastern Pacific Ocean - ETNP201406SV67 (SPAdes) (version 2) | ecosystem: Environmental > Aquatic > Marine > Oceanic ... | reverse complement strand
TTTTATATGGGAAATTCATTTTATATTTTAATTTCCGCCGGTTTTTGTCTTTTAAAAGATCATAGAAGTGGTCACTTATAAAGGAGTATCAATGTATAATTCTGTTGGAGAATTTATGGGGCATGTCGAGGCTAAAAATCAAGGTGAAAAAGAATTTCACCAAGCGGTTCACGAGGTAGTTGACTCTTTATGGGACTTTCTTAAAGATCACCCCGATTATATTCATGCAAAAGTATTAGAGAGAATGATAGAGCCTGAACGAGTTGTAATGTTTAGAGTTCCATGGAGAAATGATAGAGGTGAAGTTGAAGTTAATAGAGGATTCCGTGTTGAATTCAATTCTGCAATAGGACCGTATAAAGGTGGATTACGTTTCCATCCATCCGTGAATTTGGGGATACTAAAATTTCTAGGTTTTGAGCAAGTTTTTAAAAATAGTTTAACAACACTTCCAATGGGTGGTGGTAAAGGTGGATCTGATTTTGATCCTAAGGGAAAAACAGATAATGAAGTTATGAGTTTTTGCCAATCATTCATGACAGAACTTTCACGACATATAGGGCCCGATACAGATGTTCCTGCTGGCGATATTGGCGTAGGTGGTCGCGAAATTGGTTACTTATTTGGTCAATATAAACGTATAATGAATGAATTTTCTGGAATTTTGACTGGAAAAGGGCTTAATTGGGGAGGGAGTTTAATTAGGCCAGAAGCTACAGGATATGGTTGTGTCTATTTTACTGAAGAGATGTTGAAAACCAAAGGTGACTCCATTAGTGGAAAAACTGTAGCAATATCTGGATCTGGGAACGTAGCTCAATTTGCAACAGAGAAAGTCATTGACTTAGGAGGTAAAGTAATAACTTTATCTGATTCAGGTGGCACTATTCATGACCCTGAGGGTATTGATTCTGATAAACTTGAATATGTCATGGATCTTAAGAATGTAAAACGTGGTAGGATAAGTGAATATGCGGAAAAATATGGTGCAACCTTTTTGGAAGGTAAGCGTCCATGGGATATTGTGTGTGATGTAGGATTACCATGTGCTACTCAAAATGAAATTAACGAGGCTGATGCTAAAACCTTAGTAAAGAATGGCTGTAAAGCTATAGCAGAGGGCGCAAATATGCCCTCGGAGCCAAAAGCAGTTGAAGTTTTTTTGGGTAACAATATACTTTTTGGCCCTGGAAAAGCTGCTAATGCGGGAGGTGTAGCGGTATCTGGTTTAGAGATGAGCCAGAATTCGATGCGTTTATCTTGGAGTAGAGAGGAAGTGGATCAAAAACTTCAGGGAATTATGCAAAGCATACACCAAGCTTGCGTTGACCATGGGTCAAATGATAAAACTATTGATTATGTTAAGGGTGCAAATATTGCGGGATTTATCAAAGTAGCTGATGCGATGATCGACCAAGGAGTCGTTTAGAAGTAGAAAAATATAATATTATATCCCGGAGGTTTCCTGCTCATCCATGGATTCTTTAATTGGGTCTAACGGTTTAATGATATTTCCATCACCTGTTTGTCCATCAATAGTTATAGTTAGTGGCTTCTCTAATTGAATCCACTTGATAAATTTAGTTTTTTGTTTAGTTGATTGTGAATTGATCCATTTTAAATCAAGGCTATCTGATTTATTTTTGTGATTTAAAGTAAAATACCCAATCCTCATTGATGTTACATTCTGAAAAAAGTGACTTCCAAAAGATGGATCCACGGGGAAAGATTTCATTCCATATTCAACAATAACCTTAGCATTAGATATTTGATCCCAATCAACGGGAATTCCAAGCCATGGATCAGCAGAACCCCATCGCCCTGGTCCAATTAAAACGTATTTTTCTTTATCAATCATTTTTTCATTAATCTTTTCAATTTGTTTGGCGATTAATTTTGTTTTTCCTGCATCAAATGTTTTTGGATCAACAATAATTATATTTCGAATATTGTCAATTACTCCATTTCCCAGCGCAATGCTACTTCTACAAAGTATATTTTGTTTTTGAATTGAATCAAATTCCTGAACACGATCAAGGCCTCCTACTACCATTGGTTTAATCTGCAATAGACAAAAATCATTCATTTTATCTTCTTGGTGAAATAGGTTAGCCGCAAATTCTATTTCCACTGGGCATCCTAAAGACGATTCACCCAGTGCTAGCAGATTCATTAATAATTCAGGTAATGGCGCTGTTTTCCATTTAAGCACAGAAGGGAATGTTATAACTCTTGTCCCATCGTGTCTAAGAGAGTCCTTTATAACATTGTCAGCTTTTGTAACTACGCTTGCAGCCCAATCTAATTCTCTATCTTTTTCTGCAGTGTCTAGGTCAAATATGGATGTGTTTTCACTTAATCCGCCTTTGAGTTGTTTCATTCCTTTTTTAAGGTCCAAGGCGTAAAACTGATTTTGAGAATTATTTATGGTTGAGCGAACAGAGTAGTATTGAGGAATAATTCCAGGATACTTTGGTGAAAATCGAAGTGATTTTTCTCCTTCGGCGATAGTTCTGCCTAATCCCAATGCAAGATAGGCAACGCCTTCTTTTCTTTTCATGTAAGATACGGGATAATAATTAAAGCTTTGAGCCAGTCCACTTATAGAAGGGTAGAATCGATGCTCGTGTTTCTTGCCTATTAGCTCCATTATGATAATCGCCATTTTTTCTTCTTCATGACGATGAACGGATCCTTCGATCAACGATTTAGGCTCTTTTAAATAAGTTGATGCATATACAAGTTTAATCGCTTTTATTAATTCTTCAAGACGTATTGTTTTAGATTGATTGGCATTGGGTAGCATATACGTAGCATACATCCCAGCTAAAGGTTGATATTGTGAATCCTCAAGCAAGCTGGATGAACGCACAGCAATTGGGTTTTTTATATTTGATAAATACTTCGAAAGTGTTGACTTAATATTTTTAGATAGAGATCCTTTAAGAAAAGCATTAATAATGGATTTATCAGATTTATCTTTTGCAAATGCGACTTTCCATAATTTGTTTTCATTCATAAAGTAATCAAATTCATCTGTTCCTATAACAGCTACTTTTGGTACGCGAATATTTATATTTGAAAATTTATCATTTAGGCTAGTTTCGTTGAGTAAATTAATTGCGAACGCAAGGCCTCTAGCCTTACCTCCAAGTGAACCCGTAGATAATCTAACAAAGTTTATTTTTTCATCTTTTACATCTGCACTATACTGAACCACACGTCCTTCGCTTCGAGCATGTCTCCCTGCTTCAATCTCATCAATTATTACTTTACGCAAATCATCTATATTATTGAAATCACGTATTTTAACAGGTCTTAGATTTGAAGCGGTACTAAACTCTCCACGAACGGCAAGCCAATTTGAAAAGTGATTCTTTGAAGCGTGGTATTCAAGGGATTTTGGTGGAATTTTTTTAAGAATCTTCTGAAATTTTTTGAGATCATTGGCTCTAGATATCTCTTTACCTTTATGATCTCTAAAAATAAAATCACCAAACCCAAAATTGTTTACAATAAAATCTTCTAAATCCTGTAATAGAGTTGGTGAATTCTTATGGATAAACGATGCATTAATTTTTTTAACTTCCTGATCAAATTCTGAATTTGTTGATTGTAATACTATAGGCATATCAGAATCTTTATTTCTGATATATTCTGTTAGTTTTAATCCAGCGTTCTTGTCCATTGATCCATTTATCGGGAAGCGAATATCTGAGATCATTCCTAGTATATTATTGCGATAAGTATCATAATATTCTACTGCCTCCTCATAGTTAGATGTTAAAATAATTTTTGGTCTAGCGCGAAAGAGTAATAGTCGGTCAGTATCTGATAAGCTTTTACTAATCAAATTTCTAGCATGTTTTAAAGCAGTCCTATATAGCAATGGTAGAATTATTGAGTAATAACGTGGATTGTCTTCAACCATAATGATTGAACGAATATCAGCGATTTCATAGTCACGCTTTAGATTCATTCTATCTTCAATATTTTTGATTATTGCAGGAAATACGTTAGCATTGCCGGACCAAATGTATATTTGATCAATTACTTTTTTGATTCGCTCTATTGGCAATCCGCTTAATTCTGACTCATCAAAGGATAATAAAATAACTGGTTTATCGGGAAAATTTTCTTTTACATGCTCGCCAAAAGTTATTGGATCCATATCGGATATTCGCATCATAACAATAACTAAGTCATAACTTCGGTCGGATAGCATTCGTAACCCAGTTTTAGCATCTTTTGCATGCCAAACTCTAGGAGCGTAGGAAAGATTCATGCCTAAATACTCATAAAGTATTTGTTGAGTTAATCGTCCATCTTCCTCAAGGATAAACGCATCATACGGGCTAGCCACTAATAAAATTTCATGGATGCGATTAAGCATGAGATCTTGAAAATTAATTGAAGCTTTACCGTTTGTAGTCATAATGAAAATTACCGAAGTCATCTATTGATATAAATAGAATTCTATCTTGGTGTAAATTTATCAATTAAATTCCTAGTGCTTTAGTAGTACTAATAATAGCATAATATTTAGAACTTTTGATCAAAACTCTCAAATCATTTGACTTAAAGGATAAAAGAGTCCTTCTGCGGGTGGACTTCAATGTTCCTATTTCAGAAAATAAAGTAACAGATAATTTTCGTATTGTTTCTGCATTACCTACAATCCAACATTGTTTGAAATCAGGTGCAAAAATAATAATAATGTCTCATCTAGGTCGGCCTGAAGGTAAAGTTGTTCCAGAATTGAGTTTAATTTCCGTTGGTGAGCTATTAGCAGATTTATTAGAAATGCCCATTAAGTTTTCAGATGATTGCATATCTGAAGATTCTCATGATGTAACATTGGGCTTACGATCTGGAGAAATACATTTATTGGAAAATCTTAGATTCCACCCAGAAGAGGATAAAAATGAAAAGAATTTTTCCTCAAAGCTTGCTAAACACGGAGAAGTTTATATCAATGATGCGTTTGGAACAGCACATAGAGCACATGCATCAAATAATGGAGTCACAAAATATTTTTTAAATAAAGGCATGGGATTACTTTTTGAAAGAGAATTAGATTATCTTTCAAAAAAAATCACCAAACCTAAAAAACCATTGACTGTTATACTCGGTGGTGCAAAAATTGATACCAAAATAGATTTGATTAACCATTTCATAAGTTCAGCTGATAACATTTTAATTGGCGGTGGAATGGCATTTACTTTTTTACTTGCTCGTGGAATTGATGTAGGTAATTCTTTGGTTGATTTAAATATGCTAAATAATGCTAAAAAAATATTAAATAGAGCCCGCGGCAAAATAAATTTATTATTTCCTGAAGATTTTATTTGTGCACAATCTATTGATGATAATAAAAATTCTAAAGTTTATGATGTCAATCATATTCCTTCTAGTAAATGTGGATTTGATATTGGCCCAAGTACTCTTGATATTTTTTCAAAAATTATATCTAACTCTGGAACAATATTTTGGAATGGACCTATGGGTGTTTTTGAAGTAGATGGATTTCACCATGGAACACAAAAGTTAGCTAGTCTAATTGCAGATGAAACTGAAAAGGATGTGACAACAATTACTGGAGGTGGAGATTCTGTAGCAGCAATTAAACAATTTGGCTATTTAGATCAATTCTCACATGTTTCTAGTGGTGGTGGTGCATCTTTGGAATTGTTAGTAGGAAACAACTTGCCTTCAATTTACGCGTTGGAGTTATAGTTTAGAATGAAACCAATAGTAGTTGGAAATTGGAAGATGAATAAAACTGTCGATGAGGGAGTCTCCTTCGTCAATGAAGTCAAAAATCGTATATTGGATAAGGATAGTGCTAAGGTTATATTCTGCCCGCCTTTTACTTCGCTATTTTCCATTGCTAATTTATTAGATAATTCTCCATTTTATCTTGGTGCTCAAAATGTTCATTCTGAAATACAAGGTGCCTATACTGGTGAAGTTTCTATTCAAATGCTAAAGTCATTATCTGTTGATTATGTTATTTTAGGACACTCTGAAAGACGAACTATATTTGGTGAGTCTAGTGATTTTGTCCGTGATAAAATTGATACAGTTTTAAATCAGGGAATAAAGCCTATTCTTTGTATTGGCGAAGCTTTGGAAGATCGGAGATCTGGGCAAGCTGAAAAGGTTCTGCAAAATCAGCTAGAACAAAGCCTAAGCCGTATTAGTAGAATTAATAGCGATAATTTTCTCTTGGCTTATGAACCGATATGGGCAATTGGTACTGGCAATACAGCAACTGAAGTGCAAGTAGCTGAGGCACATGCTAAAATTCGAAGTATGGTAGGAAATATGCTTGGAAAAAATGGACAAAATATTCCGATCTTATATGGCGGATCAGTAAATGTTGATAATGCGGGATCTTTAATAGATACAAATGGAGTTGATGGATTCCTTATTGGAGGGGCCAGTTTGGATATTGAAAGTTTTTGTAAAATAATTGAACTTGTAACAGATAATATTAAAAGAGGTTAATTGTGTTAGGATTTTTAATTACAATTCATGCTATTATTAGTGTTTTGTTGGTTTCAGTTGTTCTTATGCAGGCGAGCCAAGGAGGAGGCCTAGCAGGATCAATAGGAGGGCAGACTACCAATGCTATTTTTGGTGGTCGCTCAGCAGCAACAGCTTTAAGTAAAATAACAACTTATTTAGCTGTCGCTTTTATGGGTTTAGCACTTTTAATTAGTTTATTAGGATCACCAGATAGTGTTGGTTCTGACTCACTAATTGAAAAAGCTCAAGAAGATGGTCTACTAGTGCCAACTTCGGAAGGATTGTCCATTCCAGCATCTCCCATAGAAGATACTGAGAAAAAATAATTTAAAAATAATAAGGGCCGAAGTGGTGGAATTGGTAGACACGCTGTCTTGAGGGGGCAGTGGGGGAAACCTCGTGCCGGTTCGAGTCCGGCCTTCGGCACGAAAACAAATGATAAGGAAATAAGTATGATGGTTAGATCATTAAAAATTGTATTACTATTTATTGGGATTGCTTCTGCGCAATCTCCGGACGAATTGTATAAAACAGCTCAAGCAAACTTAGATGCTGGAAAAGTCAGTGAAGCTGAATCTGGATTTAATTCTGCTCTCCAAACAGATCCTACCTTTGCTCCTGCATATCTAGGTTTAGCACATACTTCGATGCGCAAAGGAGATTTAAAGAAAACAGGGGATCTATTAAAAGAAGCAATTGAGATTGAACCTGAAAATAAAAGTTTTAGAGATGAATTTGAAAGATTAAGCGAATTGAATACTCTGATGAGTAAAGGTATCCGATCAATGAAAAATGGTGACGCTGATGATGCTTTTGAATCTTTTCGTGTTGCTTATGAAAAATTTCCTAATTATCCTGAATCAGTATTCAATATGGGTTTAGTGCACTTCAGGAAAAAAGAATTTAAAGATGCAGTTGAATATTTCAAAAAAACGATGGAAATAAATGCCGAACATAAAACGGCTACAGCGGCAATTAAGAACGTAGCAAAAAATTATTTCAATAGTGGCAATCAGTCCTACAAACGTGGTGATCTAGAGGGCGCTCTTTTATCATATAGTAATGTATTAGATGTGGATGAAACATTTTACCAAGCACATTATCAAGTTGGTGTCATTCAATCAAAGATGGGCGATAAAGATGCTGCAGTTGAATCTTACGAAAAAGCTTTGGAGGTAAATCCGCAATTTTATAAAGGATTTTTTGCTCTTGGGTTAGCAAAAAGTTCTATGAATGACTCAGATGGGGCTATTTCTGCTTTAGAAGCAGCTATAAATATAAATCCAGGATATGATAAGGCCTATGGTGCTATGGGTGATATATATATAGGTAAGAAGAATTATGAAAAAGCTAAACAAGTTTTAAATATGGCTGTAACTGTTAATCCTAATTATGCTAGAGGATATTCAAATCTAGGAATTATCCATGCAGATGAAAAAAACTGGGATCAAGCAGTCTCAAGTCTAGAAATGGCTGTTGCTTTAAACGATAAAGATTCGATGAGTTTTTTCAGATTAGCTAGTGCACATAATATTAATGGTAATTGTGGAGGTGCAAAGGAAGCCGCACGAAAGAGTGCAGATTTAAAATCACGATTTGGAGGCTCATGGTTTGAGCTAGGGGTAGCTGAGTGGTGTGGTGGTAGAGGAAATAAGGCAGGCGCATTAAATGCTTTTGAAAAGGCTAGAAATGATCGAGATTGGAGAAAAATGGCAGAGTATGAAATTGATAAAGTCAAAAACCCTCAGAAATATGAAAAATAATATTAATTTATTTATTTTCTTAAGGTTGCTATGATTAAAGCTATCATCTTTGATCTAGATAATACACTTCTAGATTTTGTTAAGATGAAACAGTTTGCTGTAAAAGCTGCTATTACAGCAATGATAGAAGCTGGTTTAGATGTAGATGAAAAAAAAGCTTATCAAGATATTTTTGATTTATACGTTAATAAGGGTTGGGAGAATCAGCAGGTTTTCGATGATTATTTAAATCAAACTGTGGGGAAAGTTAGTAACAAGATTTTAGCTGCTGGCATCGTTTCATATAGGCGAGCAAGAGAAGCTACTCTCCTTGTTTATCCAAACGTCAATAAAACGCTCATAGAATTGATAAAAATGGGTATTCAATTATCAGTCGTGTCAGATGCACCAAGTCGCGAAGCTTGGATGAGATTATATTATTTAAACTTACACCATGTATTTGATCCAGTATTAACATTTGACGATACTGGAGTTCGTAAACCATCTGCAAAACCATTTGAGATGGCATTAGATATTCTTCAATCTAGCCCAGATGAGGTTTTAATGATTGGAGATTGGCCTGAACGTGATGTTGTAGGAGCTAAGCAAATTGGTATGAAAACAATTTTTGCACGATATGGTGATACTTTTGGTACAGTTGATTCTGGTGCGGATTGGGATGTGAATGATATTTATGACCTAGTTAATATAGTCAGGGAGTTAAACAACGTCTAAATTTTTCATTGGTACGGATATTGTTTCAATTAAGCGGGTTGCCAAATTATTAGATGACTATGGTGCTCGTTTTAAGAATAAAACATTCACTTTAAATGAAATTGATTATTGTGACTTCAAAAGTAATCCAGCAATACATTTCGCTGGTCGTTTTGCAGCTAAAGAATCAATAAAAAAATGTTTATTATCCTCAAAAATCATTGACAATATAGATTTAAAAAAAATTGAAATCATTTCGATGGATGATGGAGAACCTGTTGTCTCTGATATAAAAAAAATCAATTATAAGACAATAAAAATTTCTATATCACATGAAGATGAATACGCAATTGCATTTTCTCTTTTAGAAAAATAATGCGATTGTTGACACAAAATCAGGCTAGGGAGCTTGATAAATTATCAACGTCAGATTACAATATCTCTGATGATTCACTTATGGACATGGCAGGTAAGAAAACTGCTGACTTTATACACTCAAAATTTAAGGAAATTGGTACGCAGACCATTGCAATTGTATGTGGAAAAGGAAACAATGGTGGTGATGGATTTGCAACAGCCTTACATCTTAATCAATTAAATTATAGAGTAGTTATTTTTTCTTTATTTGATTCTCAATTCATTTCTAAATCCAATAAAAGTTTTCACGATCGGTGTTTAAAAAAAGAAATTAATATATGTTATGGTTTTGATCTGCCATCTAAAGATACTCATTTTGATATTGTAGTTGATGCTGTTTTAGGTATTGGATTTTCTGGCAAATTAAATAATCAATTAATCCAATGGGTAGAATGGATTAATAATAATAAAACTGTAATATCAATCGATGTCCCAACTGGATTGAATA
>Ga0208408_1002488_pt1 | contig 9880 bp, 8 predicted proteins | sample ETNtaG_4_FD_185776 | JGI IMG/M metagenome (GOLD analysis project Ga0208408, IMG submission 185776) | Marine microbial and viral communities from oxygen minimum zone, Eastern Pacific Ocean - ETNP201406SV67 (SPAdes) (version 2) | ecosystem: Environmental > Aquatic > Marine > Oceanic ... | reverse complement strand
ACCTGTTCAAAGGATGATGTGAAAATAAAGAGACATGATATACCCAATTGAACCCAAAAAGCATTCAACGGAATATTATCCGAATTCTTTTCTTTTAAAAATCCGATTAATGCATAATCTTCTCCCATGACCTGCATGATTCTTGGACCAATGTAAATATAACTACTGACGGTAGATAAAAGTAAAATAGAAATGCCAAGTCCAATAATCTTTGCTCCCATTTCACCAAATATTCGAAGACCTGAGATGTAACCCACTTCCACTTGTCCCACTAAAGCATCCGTAGGAGTAGAATACAAAAATACATAATTCAATAAAACATAAAGCACCATTACAAAAGCGGTTCCCATTAACATGGATCGCGAAATATTCTGTTTTGGATCCTGGATCTCTCCCGCAACATAAACTGCTGAATTCCATCCCGTGTAGGCATAGGATACCCAAACCAAACTCACAGCGAAGCCGGAACTCAATAATACTGCTCCATCTCCGACTTTTGGCCAAATAGAGATGGATTGGGGCGCATCCATAAATAATCCAAATGCAATGAAGATCAGGATCAATCCAATTTTTATTGTGGTAGAGCCATCCTGAAATTTTATTCCCCATTTTACACTCATCATATGGAGTCCATGAAAACCTAAAATGACAATTGCAGCGATCAATGTTGGATCCAATCCTTGGGTGACAGCAGACAAGTAACTTCCTAAAGCCATGGCGGCCAAAACTGCAGGCGCAGTAAATCCTACCGTGGCTGAGACTATTCCTGCTGCAAAACCAATGGATGGATGGATGATGCGGCTTAATAAATGGTATTCGCCACCAGAGCGTGGCAACGCTGTTCCCAATTCGCTATATACCAATGAGCCACACAATGCCACAATGCCACCTACAATCCAGAGCATCATTAAGGGGAATACGGATTGAATATCTACCAGTTGATAACCTAGACTAGTAAATACACCCGTGCCTATCATGGAAGCGACAACAAAAGAAGTTGCCGTCCAGACAGAGAGATGTCTTCCAGTTACAGGTTTTGCCAAGGATCAGTAGCGAAAAAGATTGTATGCGAGCAATAACCACCCGAAAATGAAACATAGTCCGCCAATGGGCGTGATTGCTCCAAGCCATCTTATGTTGGTTAAAACCAACAAATAAAGACTTCCAGAAAAAATGACAATACCAACGGTGATAAGAGTAGCAGGCAATTGAATGATTTCTTGGGAAACCTGGAAACCAATCGCACCAATTATTAATAATCCAAGAGCATGGTACAAATGATATCGAACACCGGTCTCAAAAATGGCAAGGTCTTCCGGCAAAACTTTGGATTTTAAAGCATGGGCACCGGATGCGCCTAGTAAGACGGCTAATCCAGCCAGGGATGCCCCAACAATCAGCCAGGTTTTCATCTATGATTCTGAACGCTGGATCACAGTCCGCATGGGGAATGGGATTTCGATACCCTCCTCATTGAAGCGTTTATGTAGTTTTTTCACAAACGCATGAATGATGGGGTTCTGATCACCGTATTTATTCCCACGGAAATAAACCATGAAATCAATGCTAGATTGCCCAAATCCTCTAAACTTAAATGATGGTGTCGATTTTTTATTCATTTCATCCATATTTTGATGGAGATCGTTGGCTACTTCCATCACCACACGTTCAACCACATCCAAATCAGAATCATATCCAACTCCCACAGGGATTTTCACAGAAAAGCTGGGATCACCACTGTCGTAATTCTTGATAATGGCATTGGACAATTTCGTATTCGGAATATGAATTATATTGTTTGTCCGCTCAAGCATTTTCGTATTCCGCCAGGTAATATTTTGTATATATCCCATTTCACCAGAATCTAAACTAACAAAATCGCCCGGTTGGACTTTTTTACTCAATAAAATATGGAGACCAGCAAATACATCAGTAAGTGTATCCTTGAGTGCAAGAGAAACAGCCAAGCCACCAATACCCAAAGCAGTAAGCATCGGCGCGATAGAAATGTCTAAAGCATCCAAAATAACGAGAAGACCAATACTATAGACCGTGATCCACACAAAATTGGTAAACATAGTCGTTGACGGGAATCCACCTCCTTGTTTCTTCGACCAGAGATCAAGTAAACCTACAATTAATTTTGCGGCTGCATGTGTGATAGATGCCATCAAGATAATGATCAGGAAGTTGGAAACATACAGCCCAAAAGGTTCAGCAATTTCAACATCACGGAGTGCCAGAGATAATGCAGCCCAGAAAAACCAGAGAACGATCTGTGATTCAACTGCATGCAGGATTATATCGTCCCCTTCCCATTCAGATGTTAATGCTGCTTTTTTAAGGCGAGTATGGACAACCTGTTTAAATATCATTCCCAACACTGTACCTATAAAAACGATGGTAGCAGGTATAAACCAGGTATTCATTAGCTGATTCGATTGGATTAATTCAAAAATATCATTCATTTTAATCAAACTTCACAGACACTAGCTGTGAAATTCCTTTTTTCTCCTGAGTTACACCATACATGTAGTCGGCAATTTCCATCGTTAATTTATTATGGGTTACAATGATGAATTGAGTTTCATCACAAAATTTGGAAAGAACCCGAGTGAATTTATGAATATTCACATCATCTAATGGTGCATCTACCTCATCCAAAATACAATACGGGCTTGGTTTAACCTGGTATATAGCAAAAAGAAGTGAAATCGCTGTAAGTGCTTTTTCCCCACTGGATAACAATCGTAAGGATGTATTTCGTTTGCCAGGCGGTTGGGCTTCGATTCCAATATCTGCTTCAAGCGGGTCCGGGTCCCCAACTAATTTTAACGAAGCAGTGCCTCCTTCGAAAAATAATTGAAATAATTTTTCAAAATTTGTCTTTATCATATCAAAAGTTTCCTGGAACCTTTTCCGAGCCACTTTATCAATTTTACGAATAGTTTCTCGAAGATTCTCTTCAGATTCAATTAGATCATCTCTTTGGGTCAATAATATTTCAAGTCGTTCATTTTCTTCATCATGTTCATCCTGAACGGCCATATTCACTGGACCGATATTTTCTAAAGTCCTTTGAACTTTATGGATCTCTATTTCCAATTGTTCTTCAGATTCATCAACGATCAATTCTTTTGGAACATTTTTATTATATCTGTCACGAATTCTTTCTTCTACCAATCGAATCATTTGATTTGTTTCAGTTGCTTCTAATTGGGCATTTTTCAAATCTTCAAGAATCTGCTCACGATTTTTTTGTTCTGCAGCAATACGAGCTTGAACTTCTTCAATATTTTGGTATGTTTCTCGATAAACAGATTGTTTTAAATCCAAGATGGATCGCTGTTTCTGAATCTCAGCATTCAATATTTGTAATTCTTTTTCACCTTCCGTTATTTCTCTATCCAAATCCATTTTTCTTGCTTGAAGTTCTTCAACAACTTCAGTCTTTATTTTTTCTTGCCGGATATATAATTCATCTTGAGATTCATCACCAGAAGATTTCTTAAATTTGAGTTGATCTCTCCGAGTCTGTAATTCGATTAATTTGATCCGGATATCTTGTACTTTTTGCTGGTAATCATCTCGTTCTTTTCTGGCAACCAACATTTTCTCATTGAATTTTTCCACTTTCGATTGAAATGAATCAAGAGATTCCTGCGCTTTATCCATGGTAGGTTGAAGCAATTTCAATGCTTGACTAGATTGTTTCAATAATGATTTAGTCTCTTCTAATTCCTGCTTCGCAGATTGAATCGCTTCAAAGGTCTGTGTTTGTTGGAATTCACTTCGAATTAATTCCGTCTCTAGCTGAGATAAAACTTGAGCACAACTTTCTACAGCGCGAAGGTTTTCTTTTACTATGGAATGGTTAGATTGAATCTCATCAAAAAGTATTTTTGATTTATTATTTAATTCTTTTTCTTTATTCAAAAGACTATCCAGATCAGTTGAAATGGAGTCCAGTTTTTTCTGACGACCCATCAAATTTCCATGCTCTGAAACTTGCCGACTCTTAAGAATTAAGTCACTTCCAGAATAGGCGCCGGAGAGATCAACTAACCCCCAACCTTCAAAGTCTTTGGATTGAAGTGACTTTTGTAAATCAGTCACGATCAATAGATTACCTAATAAATAGCGTGCTAAAGGTTCCAATTCTTTACTCGTTTTTACTAAATCAGATGCACGCTTTATTACCAATTGATTTCTTGGAATATTTTTTAAATCTGTCTTCAGTTTTGTCGCTTCTTTTAATGGGATTACTGTAAAATCACCCGCTTGGTTTTCCCTGGCTTTTTCAAGTGTTGAAATGGCTTCTTTTTTATCTGTAGCAATTAAGCAATGGGATAAATCACCCAACCCAGATTCTAAAGCGTCGCGAAATTCTTCATCTACTTGGAACATATCTGCCACAGTGCCTAAAACACCTGGAAATAATCTCGGATTCTCTAAGACATATCTCGCCCCTTCAGGAAACCCTTCCCTTGACTCTAACAATTCACTGTAAAATTCACGTTGCCCTGATAAGGATTGAATCTGTGCAGAGACAGCATGCTTTTCTTCTGAAATAGAATCTCGATCACTTTTTAATAATGTAAGTTTAGAATCTGCTTTTTTTAAATTTGTTTTTGCAATTGAAAGATTTTTTTCAGCTTCATTTTTATCTCTTTTTAACTCGCTTTGACTATTCGAATGTACTTTTTCTTGATTTTGTAAGTCTGCGATTACTTTCAATAACTTATTAACGGCAATCTCTTTATCATCAACCAAGGCTTCTGTTCTATCAAATAAGGAACTGTCATTTGCAAGTTTACGTTGCAATTCCCATCGTTCATTCTGAGCATCATCTAATTTTTGAACAGTTTTTTGGTATGAAAGTTCTACTCTATCAAATGCATTTTTTTCAATTTTGTAGGATTCCAATTGTGCATCGATTGATGGAACCAAATCTTTCATTTCTTTGTCAAAATCAAGGCTTAATTGTTTCAAACTTTCAATCTTTGAACCATTTGCCAATCGTTCTCTTTCCAAACGGTCCACAGTTAATAAGGAGCCACGCCCTTGTTCAGTCCAAACAAGGATCTTATTTCTCAATGATTCACGTTTTTCATTCATATCAGACATGACTGACTGCATGCTGTTTAATTCAGTTCCCTGGGATTTGTATGCAGTCTGGAATTGTTCAAGCTCTTTTTCGTGTATGGATGATTCGGATGATTTAGATTCTCTCAAATGTTGGAATTCTTCAATTCTTGCCTGCAGTGGTGCTACAATAGATTGATACCTGTGAACCTGGAGAAATGCCAATTCAAGGTCCTTTATTTCAAGTGTTTCGGTTAAGGTCGCATGGCGTTTGAATCGCTTGAGTTGTAGCCTCAGACTATTCACCTTTTGTTCCACTTCTGCAATGATATCCTTTATCCGTTCTAGATCAGTCCGTGTGGCTTCAAATTTTCTTAATGTGGTTTTGCGTTGGCTTCTATATTTATGAATTCCAGCAGCTTCTTCGAACATTTTCCTGCGATCATCACCCGTTTCTGATAGAATCTGTTCAATCATTTTCAATTCAATTACAGAATAGGCATCAGCGCCCATACCCGTGTCTACGAAAAGATCCATAATATCTTTCAATCTACATTGGGTTTTATTTAGATAGTATTCAGATTCACCACTACGAAATACTCGTCGAGCAATTTCGATATCATTATATTCCAAAGGAAGTTTACCAGCATTGTTATGTACAGTCATGGAAACTTCACAAACTCCCAGTGGTTTTGTCCCATCGGCACCATTAAAGATTACATCTTCCATTTTCCCACTTCGTAGTACGCTGTATTTTTGCTCACCTAATACCCACCGAATGGCGTCAACAATATTAGTTTTTCCACAACCATTAGGACCCACTACGGTGGTAATCCCTTGGCCGAGTTTCATGACTTCCTTATTGGCGAAAGATTTAAAGCCATGCATTTTTAGTTCAGATATATACATGAGTGCTGGTAAGAATGTGGTCGATGAATTTACAGGAATTCTATCGAGAATTCCACAGGGAGATTATACCTAAAATACCTAGAATGAAACAATCTGGGGATAAATGAAAGTTGATTTTAACCTGGCGGCCACCCAAATGTTCGTCCACCCATTAAATGTAAATGGATATGAAAAACGGTTTGTCCACCAGCTTCATTACAATTAAATCCCGTTCTGTAGCCTGCTTCGGCAATTCCTTCTTGTTTTGCCAGCTCTGAAGCAGTTCGAACCAATTCTCCCACTAATTCATTATGTTTCTGTTCCAACTCGTTCAAAGTGGAAATATGGATTTTTGGGATAATTAAAATATGGGTTGGAGCAGCCGGGTTAATATCCCTAAATGCGAGAAGTCTTTTATTTTCAAATACTTTGTCTGCGGGAATATCCCCTGAAATTATTTTGCAAAATAAACAATCATCCATGATGCTAGCCTAATTAATTAGTTCATTTAAAACAGCCAAAGAATTTAAGGCTGCTGTTTCTGCTCGCAGGCGTCTTCCTCCCAAATTGTAAAATAATACGCCAGCATTTTTCATTTGCCCAATTTCATTTTCTGTAAAATCTCCTTCAGGCCCAATGATCACGGTGACATTTTTATCTAATTCCAATTCAGATAATGATTTGTCTGCGCCCATAAGTCCGGAAATAAACTGTCCATCCGAATTTTTCAATAATTTTTTCATATCCATTGGCTCATGCAGTACTGGGAACCGACTTCTGTAACACTGCTTTGCAGATGAAATAACTATCTTTTGACTTCGTTCAAAATTCATAGTTTTTTTTACACACCGCTCGAGCATCAACGGCTGAATTTCATTCACACCGAATTCAGTGGCTTTTTCCAGCAACAACTCAAATCGGTCTCTTTTGATCAGAGCCGAAGCTAAGTTTACTGAATATTTGTTTTCGCCTAAATCAGGAATTGATTCTTCGATTGTTCCGGAAATATTATTTTCGATAGATTTTATTTTAGCATGGTACCCTATACCTACTCCATCCAAAAGGCATATCTCATCTCCTTTTTTTAACCGAAGAACTCGTGTAGCGTGATTAGATTCGGCTTTGTCTAATTGAAATGTGCTCCCATTAACATTATGGGGATTCACATAAAAGGCTTTATCCGGGATCACTTTGCACGGCGATTGAAAGACAGATGGATCAGAAAACCGGAATAATCTTTTTTACCATCTGTTTCTTTTTTTAAGGGTAAATATTCAAAACCAACCATGACCATAACAGATGATTGTCCAACTATTTTAAAATCGATGCCCACTCCTAAAAATCCACCTGGAGAATATTGAATACCAGGATTTTTCCACCGTTCACTGAATGTTTTAGTAGTGCTGTCACCTTTCATTAAGGTTCCAGATTCCTCCCCATCAACTGTAGTAACCACGCCGCCTTTTATCGAAATAAAAGGTGAAAAATTATTCTCGATTTTTCCTACAAAAGGATAATAATTCCCACCAACAAACACAGGGAGCATAACTAAGCTTTTACCACCCACTGATTTGTATTGCCCGGTATAATAATCATAAACGATTGTTTCATCTTCTGCTTTAATATCATAGAACCTTAGTTCACCATTTAATGCTAATCTTTCTGAAGCATGAATATAATTGCGCATGATGAACATGCCGGATCCACTGGAACCGATATCTAAGCCAAAACCATTGGTAACTTGGTCAAACTGTCCCAATAAAAAGACAGGAAATACAAATGTTAATAATTTATTCATAAGATAAAACCACTTTTCCAAACTGCATACTCGATTCTAAATATTCATGAGCAGATTGAATTTCAGATATTGGAAATATACGATCAATAACCGGTTTTATTTTACCTTCATTCAATAATGTAAGCGCACCTTCAAAAGATGATTTTGAGCCCATGGTCGATCCCAAGATAGATTGTTGCTTGAAAAATAAATGAGTCAAATTTAAATTAGCTTTAAATCCCGTGGTTGCTCCACAGGTCACAACACGTCCACCTCGAGCAAGACTTTTCATAGAAATATTCCAAGTTTCTTGTCCTACATGTTCAAAAACCACATCGATACCCTTTCCATTCGTGAGCGATTTTATTTCACCCAAAATATCATCTGTTTTGTAATTCAAAATATGGTCTGCGCCCAATAAACCAGCTTTTTCACATTTTTCATTGGTTCCTGCAATTGCAATAACAGTGGCACCCATAGCTTTTGCAATTTGGATTCCCATACTTCCAACGCCCGAACTCGCTCCCCAGATTAATACAAATTCACCAGCTTGAAGATTCGCCCGACTCACCAACATTTGAAAAGATGTTTGGGCCACCAATGCAAATGATGCCGCTGCTTCGAAACTTAATTGATCTGGAAATGGAATGGCCTGAGATTCCTTAACAGTAATTCTTTCGGCATTCACGCCTTTACAATTCTCTCCCATGATACCCATTGATTTACATAAATTTTCTTTCCCTTTGTTACAAGAAGCACATTTCCCACAAAATATCAGTGGTTGGATCATTACTTTTTCACCGATCCTGCTTTTTTTCACACCATCACCTACCTCCGATATAATTCCGGCAGCATCGCTGCCCGTTATTAATGGAAGAGGAACGCCGGGAATTCCTTTTCGGACCCAAATATCTAAATGATTTAAGGATGTTGCTTTTACATCAATTAGAACCTGATTTACGGACAATTCTGGTTTTGGAATATTATCCCATTTGAGAACATCTACACCACCATGTTCATAAATCCGTATTGCTTTCATTTGTCTATTTTCGCATCAATGCTAAATTGTCCTGGGCCCCGTAAAAACAATGTAAAATAAACTGTGAAATAAATAAAAGCAGATTCAGGATTATCTCCTTCTGATAAATGATAAACACCTGCGAGAAACATGGTTATCATTATAAATAAAGATGCAAGCCGTGTTTTGAATCCAACTAGAACGAACAATGTCAGTATCCCTTCACTTACCGCTGCAAAAAAACCAAACAATATATGTCCAAAATAAATTCCAAATATTGACAAAACTGCACCACCCAACCAATCCCACGTTTCTGTACCGGCTATGACTTTATCCATACCGTGAAGAAAGAAAAGATAAAATGACGGAATCACTCTTAAAATAAGTAAAGCCCAATCCTTCCCGCCATCAAATAATTCTTCATTATTAAAAAGTATTTTCAAATTATTCATCTGGATTTTCTTCAAATTCTGCATCTTGGATATCCATTTTTTGTATTTTAGAACGAATATCTATTTTATGCTTTTTTGCTTTTATGGATTGGTTAAACTGGAAAAGAGAAAGTAATGGACCAGCAGATTTATAGAGCATATAAATAATGAATCCTAAAAGGAGCCATTTAAACATTAGAATTCCGTAACAGGATTAAAAAATTTTGTCCCTGAAACAGGCTGGCGAATATATTTAATCACCTCTTTCAGGTCATCTTCGTTATGAACAAAATCAATATTATTCGTGTTAATGATCACCAAGGGTGTATCTTGGTAGCGAAAAAAATATTCGGTATAAACCTGGCTCAATGCATCAATGTATTCATAAGTGATATCCGTTTCCATTTCCCGGCCACGCTTAGCAATATTTTTCATGAGGGTATCCGTATCTGCCTGAAGATAGATCACAAGATCTGGTTTAATAATATTCCGTTCCAATAAATTTGCTACCGTATCATATAGTTGCATTTCCTTTTCACCCAAGTTTAGGGATGCGAACAAGCGGTCCTTTACAAACATGTAATCTGTAACAAGTAATTTTTGGAACATATCCACCTGTCGAAGTTCCTGTTGTTGGCGATATCGCTGTAATAAAAAGAATAGTTGGGTTTGAAAAGCAAA
>Ga0208408_1002487_pt1 | contig 9880 bp, 5 predicted proteins | sample ETNtaG_4_FD_185776 | JGI IMG/M metagenome (GOLD analysis project Ga0208408, IMG submission 185776) | Marine microbial and viral communities from oxygen minimum zone, Eastern Pacific Ocean - ETNP201406SV67 (SPAdes) (version 2) | ecosystem: Environmental > Aquatic > Marine > Oceanic ... | reverse complement strand
GGTTATGATTTTAGATACAAATTTATTGGCTGCAGAAAATGAGGAGGCACAGAAGCTCTTCAATCAGGCCCTGGATGCCTCGCGCGCAGGGGATCATGCCAAGGCAGTGAAAGGGTTTACCAAGGTGCTGGCGCTCAAGCCCGCCGAACAGGATAAGGCGGCTGTGTTGCAGCGTAGAGGAGAGGCTTACTTCAAGCTGGCAAAGATCATGGAATCCATTGCCGATTTTGATGCCTACCTGAAAATTCGACCCAAACAGGATCCCTACCATTGGCAGCGTGGTATTTCCTACTACTACGCAAATGAATTCCAGAAAGGTTATGAGCAGTTTGAGCGGCATCAGGTGGTGAACAGTAACGATGTGGAAAATGCCGTGTGGCATTACCTCTGCCTCGCGCGGGCCAAGGGGATTCAGGAAGCCAAGAAAAAGCTGATCCCGATTGTGGGTGATGGTCGCATCCCCATGATGGAAGTGCATGCGCTCTTCGGGGGTAAGAGCACTCCCCAGAAGATTTTGGCCAAGGCAAGGGCAGGGGATGTGAAAGGCGAGCGACTGGAACGGCAACTATTCTACGCACACCTCTATCTGGGTATCTGGTATGAAACCAATAAAGAATTCAAGCTGCGCGACAAATATATCGGTCTGGCTGCCGCGGTAGCGGATAATCATGGTTACATGGGTGATGTGGCTCGCGTGCACGCAGAGCTGAACAAGATCAAGGTTTCCAAGAGCCAAAAGTAGGGGTCTTGTGAATAGCTTCCCGTTGCGGGGACTTGGGGGGGTGCCTACGCTGACTTTTGGTGCGAGGAGGTTTATTCAGTAAGTGGGTCGTGGTTTTCGTGGGCACGGTTGTGTCCATTCAGCTCCAAGCCCAGCCTCGTCAGGAAAAACCTCAACCGGTTCCCTTTCCGAAAGTAGAGCAGCAGGAGCTTTTCATGCAAGCCATTGAAGCATTGGATGCAGGGAAAACAAACTCCATGGTGAAACTTTTGGACCGGGCAGTGCAGTTGGATTCGGCCAATCAATTTGCCTACGTTAAGCGGGCACAGCTTTTCGACCTGATTGGCAACAACACACGGGCCGTTCAGGATTGCAGTTCGGCTTTAAGTCTTAATCCGACATTCGCCGATGTCTATCAGTTGCGCGGTTGTAATCATTTTAAGATGGGCAATGTGCCGGCGGCAGTGCGGGATTGGCAGATATTCATACAGCTAAAACCCGAAAAAGAGACCGATCATTGGCAAATCTGCGTGGGGCATGCGTTGCTCGGTAATTATGAGGAGGCGCGAAAACGTTTCGAATGGCATTGGACCGAGAACACCGAGGATATGGAGGTGGCATTTTGGCACTTTCTTTGTGTTGCGCGTACCGAAGGATTGGAAAAAGCACGTGATAATTTGATGAAAGTTTCCGGTGAAACACGAGTGCCAATGGCGCAACTTTACAGGTTGTACAAAGGAGTTGGATCCGAGGCAGATGTATGGTTGGCAGTGGAATACGGCAGTCCGGATGCAACTGAAAGAGCGAAACGTGAGTTTTTTGCCACCTATTATCTTGGTTTGTTACGCCAGTGCGAAGGGCAATTGAAAAAAGCCAAGACACTTGTTTCCAAAGCTCTGAATATTGCGCATCTTAACGAGGGTTTTATTGGCGATAGTCCTGGCGGCCAGCTGCGGGGAGGGGATGTTGCCAATGTGCATCTCAAGCAGATTGAACGCAAACTTTCCGAACAATCAGCTTATACTGACAATCCCAAGGGCAATTCATCAACTGCAGTACTATCTTATCTGGCTGGAGCTCTGGGTTTGGCGTTGTTGGTTGCCTACGGTTGGCATTCGCAAAGGCAGAGACGGCAATTCAGTATTCCGCTGGCCCAGAAAAGCTCGACATAGCTGGTCTGCTCCTTTCACTCTGAGGTGAACCCCATGAGTTTGCCTACCGATATTCGACCGGTCTCTACGGAATTGTATTTTCTGCCCGTTAACACCCGTATGCCGCTCAAGTTTGGCGGAGAGACGGTTACTTACGTTACCTGTGCCCGTTGTCGCGTGAAGGTTCAGGATCGTGAGGGTAATCAGGCTGAAGGCTGGGGAGAAACGCCTTTGAGTGTTACTTGGGTTTGGCCAAGCCCGCTGGGTTATGAGGAGCGGCATGAGGTATTAAAGGCGTTCTGCAAAAAACTCGCTCAAGCTTGGGCGGATTTCGAAGTGTATGGTCACCCGATGGAGGTGGGTGATGATTTTAACTCACAACAACTGCCTCAACTTCTGGAAGAACATAATGCCGACTGTGAAGAGCCAATGCCCTGGTTAGCTGCTTTAGTATGTAATTCGCTTTTCGACATCGCCTTACATGATGCGTATGGCAATCTTCATAACAAGGACATATACGAAACCTACAATGGTAATTGGATGAACCGTTCCCTGGAGCGGTTTATGGAGCCGGCCGCTGATGCCGCGGTGGATTTTGCCGGAAAATATCCTGAGGAGTTTTTTGTGGCTGATACACCGACCCAGTTGCCTGCATGGCATCTGGTGGGAGGGGTGGATCCTCTGGATGAAAGTGAGTTGAGCGGTAATGAGCCGGAAGATAAGTACCCGGTTTTGCTTGCCGATTGGATCCAAACCGATGGACTGAAGTGTTTGAAAATCAAATTGCGGGGCAATGATGCACAATGGGACTATGAACGGGTTGTGAAGGTGGGCAATATCGCAGTGGAGCAGGGGGTTGATTGGTTGACAACCGACTTTAACTGTATGGTTACCGAGCCTGAGTATGTGAACGAGATACTGGACCGGCTTTGTTTGAAACATCCGCGTTTGTATGGAATGTTGCTTTATGTAGAACAACCCTTTCCCTATGAACTGGAAAAAGATCGAATTGATACCCGTAGTTGCTCTGCCCGTAAGCCGCTCTTTTTGGATGAAAGCGCCCATGACTGGCAGCACGTAAGATTGGGGCGTGAACTCGGTTGGACGGGTGTAGCATTGAAAACGTGCAAGACACAGACAGGGGCCATCCTCAGTGCCTGTTGGGCCAAGGCTCATGGAATGACATTGATGGTTCAGGATCTAACTAATCCCATGTTAGCTCAGGTGCCGCATGTTCGTTTGGCCTCAAAGGTTGGCACAATTATGGGCGTTGAGACTAATGCCATGCAGTTCTATCCTGCAGCATCCGAGGCCGAAGCAAAAGTTCACCCTGGATTGCATTCCCGCCGATTGGGGGTCGTGGATTTGGCCACTATTGCGGGTTCCGGGTTTGGCTATCGTTTGGAAGAAATCCAACGCGATTTGGGTGAGCCCGTGGTCAGTTTTGGTTATTAGGTATGGAATTTCCGATGCGGTTTCTCTAGTATTGCTTGCCAGAAAAATGGTTGTTGAATCCGGAAACCTGAACGATGTTAGAGCTATGAGGTATGTTAGTTTCCTCTCCTTCGCCCGCGGGTATAGGGATATGCTTTTGGTGTGTGTGTTCGGTTTGTTTAACGCAGGTATTGCACTTCCAGCTCAAGACGCTGAACCAAAATCGGGGGCCGAAGCGCTTTGTTCGGAGGCAAATGGGAATTTTAATCGGGGTCAGTATGCGCAGGCTGTGGAAAAATATAATGCGTTCTTAATTAAATTTCCTGAGCATCCAAAAAAGGTGAACGTTCAGTATGGCTTGGGCTTAAGTCATTTCCAGTTGAAGAAATATCAGGAGGCAGCGGTAAGCCTATCTGGTGTGGTTCAGGATAGAGCGTGTCCGGATATTCCGCGTGCCAGTTATTTTCTGGGTCAATCGTTGGTGATGATTGGCAAGTATGATGCGGCAGAAAAAGTGTTGAGCGAGGGGTTGAGGGCTCTGCCAAAAGCCTCGACCGATTCAGGGATAAAGACCTTGGCCCAAGAGCTTGAGCGGAGCTTAAGCGCTGCCCGAAGAGGTCAACAGGTTAATGAGCTGGATCTTTTGGTGCGTCAAAAAAAATGGGAGTTGGCCTTAAAAGCGTCGGAAGCCTTGAAAGGAAAAGCTGGTGCGCAGACTTTGCGGATTTCTCTCTACGGAGCCTTGGCTCGATATGAATTAAAACAGTTCAAGGAACTTTTGCCGTTGCTTGCAGAATTGAAGGAGGAGGCAAGGGGAACCCCTTATGAACAGGAATCGCTTTTTCTTTTGGCAGAGGTGTTGCGCGAACAAAAAAGGTTGCCCGATTCCTTGGCTGAATACGAGGCTGCCGCCAAGTTGCCGGGGCCATTTAAGGCTGAAGCCTTGTTTCGATCTGGTTTGATTTGCTATCAGCAGAATAATTCCCTCAAGGCCATTGGGTTGTTGTCAGAGCTGTGTAAGGGTTACGCTGAGAAAATACGGGTCGATCAATATGAACAGGCACAAATCTATCTTGGGATTTCATATTACCAAATCAAAAATAATCAAGCAGCGCGCGATTTGCTTTCAAAGATATGGGCCATCGAGAAGCATGAATTCAAACCAGATGCAGGGTATTATCTGGCATGGTTGAATTTAAACGAAAAAAAGCTCGAAGCGTCGGTTAATTTTTTTGGGGAGCTCAGTGATGGTTATCCCAAGCATCAGTTTGCTGCAGACGCGCGGCTTCAGCAAGGAATGTTACTGGTTAATCTCGGCCGTTTTGATAATGCCCAAAAGGCCTTGGAGAAGTTTATTGCTGAGCACAAAGAGGACAAGCGCGTTGATCAAGTCAATTACCAACTGGGGTTGATTCTAATGGATCAAAAATTATGGCAGCCTGCATCAGTTAAATTTTCAAAGGTCCCTAAGGAATCGGTTTGGCGGGATGAAGCCTTGTATCAATTGGCGTGGTGCGAAAAAAGAACCGCCAGAAAGCCCCTGGCAATCAGCTATTATAAGGAGTTGTTGGCAGAGTACAAAGATAGCCCCCTGATAAATCCGGCAACACTGGAGCTTGCCGAACTGGAGTTTGAAGGGAAAGAGTTTGATGAGGCAATTGGCAGGTTAACCAAATTTATTGAATCGAACCCGGAGTTGTCTCTCAAGGCCCGCGCACAATATCGGTTGGGTTGGTCCTTCTACGAAAAAAAGCAGTATGACAAGGCTGCTGAATTATTTGAATTTGCACTGCCTGGAGTGCCCAAGGATCTGGCTGCGGTTACGGCTTGGCAGGCAGGCGAGTCTCAATTGCGCAATAAGGAATTTACTCGCGCCTCAGTGCATTACCAAGCCGTTACTAAAGCAGAAAAAAGCGCAGATACAAATCTCGATCGATTGCAGGAACAGGCTTGGTTGCGTCTGGGGTATTCTCAGGCTCAGGAGAAAAAATGGGCCGATTCAGGAAAAACGTATGCCAAATTTGTTGAGACTTATCCTGAGCATACAGAGGTTCGGGCTGCTATGAAAGAGATAGGAGTAGCTCACCGACATTTGCAGCAGTATGACGAGGCATTGCGCGTCTTTGAGAAGGTCGTTGCAGGCAAAATAAGAGATGAACTGGGAGCAGAGGTCCAGTTTCTGCGCGGTGAATGTTTTCTCGACCAAAAAAAATATGATCAGGCAATTGGCGAGTATGTTGATGTTGCGATCTATCCATTCAAAGAGTGGCAAGCCAAGGCGCTCTACGAACTTGCTGTGGTGCTCGAACGCAAAGGTGAACCCATCAAGGCTCGCGATCAATTCATTCAGCTTATTTCACTGTACCCTGATACTCAGGCGGCCAAGGTTGCCAAAAGGCAATTGAAGTAAGTTTACAATAATTGGATACATAGATTGCGCCGAAATAGCGGGGGAGGAGTAAGTGATGTAATGTTAATAACTTCCCAGAATGTTCGAGCTTACAATTCGTCAGAATTGGGTTCGGGGTTTATGGTGGCGGCAATTCTCGCCTAGTTAAAAGATGAAACAATTTATGAACGATCAAAATGCTTTTGGCCGATATCTGAATGTATTGATATTACTTATGGGTTTTTTGACTAGTCCGCAGCCGGCCTGGGCCGATGATCAGGCAGGGGATGCGGCCTATGAGGCGGCGGCAGGTTTGTTTAACTTGGGTCTCTGGGAACAGGCAGCGGCGGCTTATCAGGAATATTTCGATAAACACCCACGTCATTCATTGGCGGGGCATGCGCATTATGGACTGGGGTTGGCTCATTTTAATCTTAAGGATTATGCTGCGGCAACTACCGAACTCAAAGCGGCGGCAGGAAGAGGCAAAGGAACCAACCTAGCGGAGGTGAATTTATACTTGGGACAGTCTCTGATGATGAAGAAACCACCGGAGTACAAAACCGCGGAAGGGGCCTTTGCCGCCAGTCTCAAGGAGCTGGGTTTTGGCCGAAAAGGATTCATCAATCGAAAATGGGACAAGGAAAGCGTCAAGGACTGGCTGGATAAAAATAAGGAGCAGAAGCAGAAGACGCTGGCTTCGGACGTATTTGTGGGGCTTTTGGAGGCTGCCTATCTGCAGGAAGATTGGGAGTCAGTCGTCAACAAAGTGGAGGCTTTTGAAGGGTTAATAAAAGACACACGCATTGAACAACGTGCCCGGCTGTTGCTTGGGGAGGCTCATTCGAAATCGAAAAATCACAAGGAAGCAGCCGTGGCCTACGAGGTGGCCTCCTCCCTTAAGGGGACTGACTCAGGCGAGGCATTATTCAGGCTTGGCTTGGTGCGCCTGAATTATCTGAATGATTACGAAATGGCGGCTGAGAATTTCCACAAGTTCACCGAAAAAAACCGGAATGATGCCAAACGAGCTGATGCGACATTCAATGAAGCACTCTGTTACTACCACAGTTATTACGGAGGCAAGGAAAAGCATTTATCCGATGCGATTCGGTTGTTTGGGGAGTTTTCCCAAGCCAATAAAAAACATGAGTTGGCGCATGTGGCGCAATTCTATGTTGGAAAACTCCAGCATATCCGGGAAGATTGGAACGCGGCAGTTAAAGCCCTTGAGCCGCTGCTCGGTAATAAGGATCCAGCACTGGGCCAATTGATGTTTCTACTGGGAGATAGCTATCATCAAAAGAAACAATGGGAGCAATCGGCCAAGTTTTATATGCAGTTTGCAAAGGGGAATGAAAACGCCCTCAATGCGGACGTTGCATTGCACAATGCGGGTGTAGCTTATAGCAACCTGAAGAAACCCGATAACCAAAGTGCCATCGCCGCTTACGAATTACTCGAGTCCAAGTGCCCATCCAGCCCACATATCCCAAGTGCCCTGCTGAAATTGGGGATAATTCACTTTGAAACAGGCAGTTTTGAGCAGGCTCAAAGGCCTCTGCAAAAAGTTCCAGACAATCATCCCCTCAAAGCCGATGCGGAGTACTTTATGGCTTGGACAGATTTGGATAACCAGAAGCCATTGGAGGCTGGTCGGAGATTTAAAAAACTGCGGGACAGGCTTGAAAAGGATGAGCCTGAGCACCAACTAAAAGCACTTTCACATCTCTATCAAGGTGTTGCCGAGTTTGAAGGACGTCGTTTTAAGGAGTCAGTCCAGACACTTGGAGCGTTTTTTGAGGTGCATGGAAAACATGCCAAACTGGATGAGGCTGCTTTTAATCAAGGGCTGGCACTCATGGAATTGACACACTGGGATAAGGCGATTCAGAGCTTCGAATTGGTTCCAGAAAAATCAAATATTCATGATCGTGCGCTCTATCAGGCTGCATGGAGTAAACGCTCGGCAGGAAAGCACGCCGAGGCCATTCCCTACTACGAAGATTTGTTGAAGATCAAGCCTCCCAGCCAGTTGGCGAACAATGTAACACTGGAACTGGCTGAGGTAGAGTTTGAAACGGGAGGGGAAAAAGGGAGCATCGATTCGGTAAAACGCCTTGAAGCGCTGTTAAAGAATAAGCCAACACCTGAGTTGCGGCGACTGGCTTTGTATCGACTGGGCATTGTACAGTTTGAGCAAAAGAGTTTTCTTTCCTCTGCCAAATCCTTTGAAGAGTTATTAAAAGATGCGCCAAAAGATCTTGTCGTATCAGCCGCATGGCAGGCTGGTGAAGCACGCAGGCAGTTGGCCATGGTAGCCAAAGAAGATGCTAAAACCCGTGAATTTAAGGCTGCGTTAATAAACTACGAATTGGCAACTAAGACGCCAGTTAAGGGCCAGGGAAACCAATCTGAACTGCAGGAGCAGTCGCTCTTGCGAATCGGGCAAACACGGGCATCCTTGGAGGACTGGGATATGGCTCAAGAGGCTTTTGATCAGTTCATCAGGGCAAATCCTAAACATAAACTGATCCGGACCGCACATCTTGGTTTTGGATGGGCGGTCCATAATCAGGAAGAATATCCTGAGGCTATTGCTTCTTATGAGAAAGTGGTGAAAGACGGGATTCGTGATGATGCAGGCGCGCGTGCACAGTTTCTGTTAGGTGAGTGCTATCTGGAACAAAAGCAACTCGTGAAAGCGCGTACGGAGTTTTCGAAGGTTGAAGTGCTTTATGCCTTTCCGTTATGGCAATCCAAGGCGTTGTATGAAATGGGGCGTGCGTTTGCCCAGGATAATCAAGATGTGGAGGCTCGTAAGGTGTTTATGCAATTAATAGAAAAATATCCGGAAACTTCCGGTGCCGCCGCAGCCAAGGATGAACTTAAGCGGCTTAACTAAGTTGCCAATCAAACTGATTTTCATGGAACAGATTAAATCTTATTTCTACTTGGCTGTTTTTGGGGTGACAACGCTTTTTCCCGTACTGAGTGTTGAAGCACAGACAAATGCGCAAGGCAACGATAGGACGATTGAATCAACCATCGTGGAGGAAACTCCTGAGGTTGTGACCCAGGAACGCAAAACTTTGTGGGGGTTGGTAAAAAGTGGTGGATTGATGATGGTGCCGCTCGCTTTACTCGCGTTGTATGGGTTCTATTGCGGGGGGGTTCAATTATATGTCATTCTGTTCAGTAACGATGAGCAGAAGGATCGGGAATTACTTTCTCGCCTTAATCCTCACGAAGTTTCCTATGAGGAGGATATGCCGAGGATTTTGCAGGAGGAGATTCTCAAGCGTGATCGGGCTGCGTTTCCAAAAATGGCCGAGGCTGCGTTGAAATCCGTATATGGAGGAAAAACTGCTGTAGAGGAGGCTTTGGAGGAGGAAGGAGCTTTGCAACTTGGCCGATTGAAGCGAGGAATCAAGCCGCTACAGGGTGTGGTTACGGTGGCACCTTTGATGGGTCTTTTGGGTACGGTGTACGGGATGATTGCCTCCTTTCAAAGTATGGGGACAGCTGGAGACGACAAGGTGAAGTTTCTTTCGGAGGGTATTTATGAGGCACTGGTGACAACGGCTACGGGCTTAACCATCGCAATCCCCTTTCTGTTTCTATACCTGTGGTTAAGCCGGAAAACAGATGAAATCGGCGAGAATTTAAATCGACAATCCCGGGGTTTCTTGGGAGCATTCTTCCCTGAGATAAGGGGAGGAGTTAATCGGGGCACTGAAGGGGAGCAGCCGGAGGGTTCTTTGGATTTGGAGCAAAACACGAAGTGAAGGTTATACAGGCTCAGGACGAAGAGGCTACGGGCATTGATGTGGCTCCTTTGATTGATATTCTGTTTACACTAATTATTTTCTTTTTGGTAACCACGACTTTTCAGGATAAGGAGAAGGAGGAGGAGGTTCGTTTGCCCCGCCAAGGTGGTTCGTCCTTGGTAAATAAGGATCGGCCATTTTACATTAATGTTCTTCAAGATGGCACCTACAGTGTGGGTGGGGATATAGTCCAACTGGATGATCTTGAGCTAAAACTGAAGTTGCGGTTTGAGGAAAAGCCCGATCAAAAACTCGTTTTGCGTGGAGATTCCAAGGCTTTTCACGGTCAAACGGCCTCCGCGTTGGATGTGGCCCGGCGGGTAGGCTTCACAAAGGCTAGTATTGCCTATGATAC
>Ga0208408_1002486_pt1 | contig 9882 bp, 7 predicted proteins | sample ETNtaG_4_FD_185776 | JGI IMG/M metagenome (GOLD analysis project Ga0208408, IMG submission 185776) | Marine microbial and viral communities from oxygen minimum zone, Eastern Pacific Ocean - ETNP201406SV67 (SPAdes) (version 2) | ecosystem: Environmental > Aquatic > Marine > Oceanic ... | reverse complement strand
CCAAGACACTCAATACTGCGTAAATACCAAAACATGTAGTAGCACAACTTGTACCAATTAATGAATACTTTAAGCGTTTTTTTATTATTTCTCGTTCATAGGTTGAATGATAGGCATTCCGATGATTTTCATTCTTAGTTGATAGATTATCCAATCGAAAATCATCTGCAGGTAATAGGTAACTCGCTGCTATTGGTCCTATGAATGCAACTGTACTTCCAATAAGAAAACCTTTATTTATTTCTGTATCAAGTATTTTTTTGTAATCATATTTTTCTATGAAAAAAAGGCCGGCAGCAAATGCTAATATTGAACCACCTGACCATTTTAATCCTGTATTAAAGTCCTCAAGAGCATCTGCCATTGCTTTTTCCTGATATTGTAATTCATTAGTCCCGATTATCGATTCATCTTGGCCAATTCGCATTGCTACAATTTCACCATTTGTGTCTGTCGCCATATATACGTAATTCATATCAAACATGATTGTTTGAATATCAATCTCCTTGATAACATATTTTCTATTACCTGAGTGCATATCATTGATATTGTCGACTTTGAAAATAATATAATTCCCTTTATAGTCAATAATCTCACCCTCAATTGATGTATCATCTTTGAAATAGAGCATATCAGCAAACACCAATGTCGGAAAGGATAATATAAAAAATATTGAAATCACTCTCCTCATAGATTAAATCTACCCATCCTCCCACAAACAAAAAACCCCACTAATGTGGGGCTAAATGTTGTGAAAACGATAAATCTATTTTAACAGCACCATCTTCTTGGTCTTCCTGAACTCACCAGCTTGTATCATGTATAAATAGAGACCGGCACTCACTGGTGAACCAGCATCATTGGTAGCGTTCCATTGCACTGATTTAAAGCCGGCATTCTGCTGGCTGTTTACCATAGTCTTTACTATACGTCCCATCATATCGTAGATGGTGATGTTGATAAGTGCATCTTCTGGCAGGTCATACTTCAGAGTGGTGAAAGGGTTGAAGGGATTGGGATGGTTTTGATGGAGAGCAAAGACTTGAGGAACTACATCATTATTAATCGTGCTAAGGAATGACCTGCTTAATACAAATTGACCAGTATCAGAATCGACAGTGTATTCTTCATCATATGCCTGTACATAGTAATACATGATACTCTCTTCCAAATTCAATCCACTAAGAAGAGCATCCAAATTATTTGCAGTTATGCTAATTGAAGTATCAATAATATCATCGTAAGTATCCGTATAGGTATTCCCAAAAAATTCTAATTCAATCGTTAATCTGTAGGTTATATCACCATCTACATCATTGCAACCTTCCCATGTAAATCCGATTTCAGTATTACTATCAATATGACTGCTGAAAGTATCTGAAACTGTCGGATATAATACATTAAATGGTTTTAGGCAATCATTAATTGCTTCGAATGCCCCCATGTCGGCTCTTGTACCATCGCTATCTAATGGTGAGTCTGGATCACCGGTATCAATACAGGGAGAGCCTAATTGCAGAGTATAGTCTCCATTTTCGCTGTCCGTGAACAATGGGTCTTCATTTATATTTCCTGGCCCCAAAGAAAAGGAACCATATATTTCGTCATAACCACCCTGAATGTTATTATACTCAATTGTTATATCAGAGCCGCTATAATTTCTAATGACGCAGGCATTAGTTGTATCAGATATATTCCAGAATATGTTATTTCTAATATCTATATCTAATGATTCACCGCTATCATTAATTCCAATAATATGACTTGTTTCAGATTCAGAAGACCCAGCCGCCATATCAAACTCTGAAAAAGTATTATTTATAATTGTTACACTTGTATCTTTTATTACCCAAAATACTCTACTCCAATTATTTGGATTGCTATTCCCAAGAAATAAGTTCTTTTTGAATGTGATATTATTTGATTCTGAAATAACTATAAGGTTATTAAATACATTATTTCCAAAAAACATATCATTACAATCATCAAATGCTGAAAAATCGTCGAAAGAATTATTTGTAATATTACCAGTACATGTATATGCATTTAAAGTTGGTTCAGAATAGGTTATATCAATTGATGTGTTTTCTGCAGTAATTGTGAACGAACCAGAATGTTCTATGGATAATGAACCACCATTGGTTCGGGTAGCAACATCAAATGCACAATAACTGAATATTGAATTTCCATTATTAATTATTACTCCATCTATTTGGTTATTCATATTAAAGAATCGTATGGAGTCTATTTCAGATCCTTGGGCAATAAAACTTCCAGAAAGGGAAACGTCATTTACAAAAATTATTTCTACGCCTGGTTCAATTGTTACTTGGCCTGATGTTTGAACATCATTTAAAACATAATAGGGTGATTCAGAAAGTGTTAAGGTACCAGACACTGTTTCTGAAAGAAGACTCTGGTCTTCAGAATGGGGTATAATACCATCCATATTGATACCCGGAATCAATCCACCGCTACCATCAGGAGCTTCCACCATGGGGTAACACATAGTATAGTAACTTTCTAATGGTGGTACACTCCCATGAATTTCATCAGTACCTGCATCATCATAAGCGGAAACAAAATACCAATGTTTTTTCAAGGGGACTATATTTTCATCTGTCCACTCATAAAGTCCAGATGATGATACAGAATAATTACCAATATCTGATTCAGGTATATCAGCAATAAGTTTAAATGGGCCTGATTGATTTGGGTAGTAGGGTGTGCTTTCATCTATATTAGAATCCGATTCGATAATGATATCTTCTTCCGTAAAAAGGTTTGCTGTATTCAAAGAATCATTGACAGAACGATAAATTCTAAAACCTGCAAAATCCGCCACACCTTTATCAGGATCTATTGCAGATATTTGGTCATCTGTGTAAGACCAGCTGACCTTTACACTTCCATCCGACAAAACTTCAACTGGATCGTTTGTCATTTGTGGTGCGGATGGTGGTTTGGGTAGATTATATTCCCAATCATAGGCTTTGCGAGCATTAAATACTGCTTGCTTTACGTTTTCCAATCCTGAACCAGCAACTACTGCCATTATAAATGTTACTGTTTCGCCAGGTGCAATGGGTCCAGCACTATACGATTGTAAGTATCGCATATCCATGGGACTTGGGTTTACATCTTTTTTATCGCCCGCACCGCTCACCATTGTGGCCATGGTATGCCTTGATTCGGTAGTTTGAGGATCTTCATCTCCGGTCCACCACATATGATTAACATCACTTTGTGATAATGAGTTATAGTTTGTACCAGCGATACTTAAAGGTGCCTGTCCAACTCTGACTCCTCTATATTGTCGACCAGGATCATCGATCCCAAAATCATTAGCTGCTGATCCTGGGTTATCACCATCCAGTTGCATAGTTAAAAATGCTTCTTCATCATAATCAACGATGTCATCAGTCCAGAAAGTATAATTCCAATCTGGATTAGGTACGTTCCAGGTTATATCATGATCTGCCTTAGAACCTAAAACAATTTCATCAATTGTTGAGCTACCATTATTGGTAATCTGGATTTCATCAATAATAAAATCATTAAAATCATAATCATTTATTTTGTAATAGCTGTACCCAATACCTTGAAAACTCCAAGAGCGACGGATTGCATTCACTGTTAGATTGGCTTCAGGGATCGTCCAGGATGTATTAGTAATCCATGGCTCCTTATTGTAATCTTCATCGCTACCAGCCCATCCGCTGGAGGTTTCACCAGGTTCAGTACCTTCAGAAACATCATATTGGCCAGTGGTACCTTCATAAAGGGTCCCATCAATATTTGCAATGATCCAGTAACCTGCCCGGCAATTATAATTTAAACCACTACCTCCAGGATAAACCCAACCTGGAATAATGGCACTGCAAGTTTGATCAGCTGTATTACCATAATTATCCCATCCTATCCATAGATTACTATTTGTGTGATAAACATACTCTTGCTCAGGTCGGGATAATTGTTGGGATTGTTTATTATAAACTGATTGATCCTGGGTATAAGCTAAATGAATAAAAATAATAAATAAACTGACTATTAATCGTTTCATAGTATCCTCCTATAATTATTTATAAATCAGTGGGTACTACTGGTACAACACACACTATGAAGAATCCAACAAGATAATTATACAAAATATAAATTATAAATACATAGGCTTTATTTCCCGACCCGTACCCCCCTTGATTCTGGTTGGGTTAGGAAAAGTACGTTGAGATTTTTAGGTTGGAATTAAAGTGTGTCCATCATTTTTGTGTCCATTATTTGGGTAAGTTTGATTAGGATTGGTTATATTTGATAAAGAAGAAGCCCCATCGAATGACAGGGCTTCATGTCAGAGACTACTGGTTTCTCTCGAGTGATCCGGGTGAGACTCGAACTCACGGCCAATGGCTTAAAAGGCCAATGTTCACTTTTTTACTGTTCCCGTAAGTGTAGCAATACTATAATATATAGCGATAAAAAAATCGCTTAAAATTTAATAGTCGTTATTTGGCAGGTGGTTGGGACAGTTGGCGTATAGTATTGGATGAAGCGGGGTTTTTTGTTTGTGGGCAATAAAATCTTCCTGAATTTTTATAAACGATAAATTATATAAAAGAATTAAGTCATGAATAGTTTGAATGATTTTATAGAAATAGTTGGTCTAAACATTAATGAAGGTGATATAGTCAAAGATAAACAAGGCATTGAATACAAACTTTCCCATATACATACAGAAAAGTTAGATGACCATGAAAACGATGATTTATATAAAGAAGGATTAGGTATAAATGGAGATTCCTTTGAACTAGAACACACGTTCAATGAAAAAGATATTCTAAAAGATGATGGTATTCAATATGTCAAGTTGGATGCTGTATATGAAAAAGATATTATAGAGATTGATGGCATTAAATATTTGACGCTGGATACTATATACGAATTAGAAGAATATTATGAATTTAATGGAATCAAGTATATACCTTTAGCCGCTGTAACTGACCCGGCAGGACTTGGAGAAGAAGTGCCTGTTGAAAATGAAGATGATGAAGAATTTGATGCCCCGCACATTTGTGCACCACCTAGAGAAGTAGGTCACCTTGTGTTTGAAACTGAAGAAGACACACTTGCAGTTGAGCTCTATTTGTCACATAAAAGTGATTGCACCCATTAGTAAATGAGTTCTCACGCACCTGTGGTTTTATGTTTGTGACATGATGGGTAGATTTGAATGATGAAAAAATTTAAACTATTATTCCATCAATATTTCTTTGAATATTTACTACCAATAGTATTGGCGATTTCCTTCACAGGTTTTATGCTCTGGGAAAGAAATATCCCTTTTCTATCGCTTGGGTTCTGGGGTTTAATTATCCTTCTTTACCTTTATAAAAAATTAAAAGAACATCAGTCTATTAACTTTATAGAGGGAGCATTAGAATTAGATAAAAAAATCATCGCTTTGTTTGAAAGTGCTGAGCATGACTTGTACATTGTTACACATAATTTTCTCCTAGGTGATAACAGATTAAAGTCCATATATAAAGCTAAAGATAATGGTGCTTCAGTATCTATTCTTGTGAATTCAGAAGCTTTGTTGAACACAGGCACAATAGATGAACTCAAAAAGTTGCAAAAGAAGGGTTGTGATGTCAATCATAATCCAAATTTGCATTCTAAAATTTATCTTAATGAAAGAAGTGTGATTACAGGTTCATTAAACTTAAATCATAATTCTATAAAAAATTCTCTAGAGGTGGGAAATCACACTAACAGTCTTAAAGAATTAAAAAGTATGAAAGAGATTATTAAAGGCTATCTAAGTGATGAGGACACAAAACCATTTACTGGTAAAATAAATGAAGGTTTCTGTATTAGAACAAAATTAAAGATACCACTCAATCCCAGAAAACCAATTAGTCCTGGTGAGTGGTTTAGAACTAATGATAGAACAGGGAAATATTGTCACCAATGTAGTAAAGAATCGAGCACGAATAAAGATTCACCAATGTGTGGAGGGAAAGTTTGCAAAAATGACTAAACACCTCACGCTATTTACATCAAGCCCCGGTCACCCGGGGTTTTTTGTTTGTGGGAGGATGGGTAGAATTTGTTAACTGCAAGAGAGAATCTTGAAGAAGTTAAATGAAATGGGCATTTAAAAAATTGTTACGGTATTGACTAGCCCCCAAACTGAATCTCAAAAACCGTTGTTTTTAACTCTTTTGTGAATGGTATCATTATTGGTCCTAAATATCCTTTAAGGAGTATCAAAATCCGTTTCTAAAACAAAGTCTCACAACAACTATCTTTATACCTTTTTAATTTTTTTGGCATAAGAAGACTAACAAACAACGGAGAACCTTATGTCACAATGGATAATAACACCGGATAAATTTCTGACGGATGGGGAAACCAGGATACTTCGCAAATCCTGTGAAGAAGAAGCCATTATAGCCAAGTCCAAAGGAAACCAATTGGCCGTACGTAACAGACTCATCATAGAAATGGCTTTGGGTACCGGTTTGCGGGTTTCTGAACTGGCAAATTTGAAAGTTGAAGACATTCACATTCGTAAAGGTCAAAACTCTTTAACTGTCAATAATGGTAAAGGCGGCAAAGACAGAGTTGTAGGTTTCAACAATAAGCTGAAAACACTCATTCAGGAATACCTGGAATACAGAGATTCAAATAGTCCCTACCTGTTCCCTTCCGAACGGGGAGAAAAAATGACGCGATACGGGATTGGCCGTGTGTTTAAAACCATGGCTTCAAAAGCTTGTCTGGATTCTAAACATTCAATCCATACCCTGCGTCATACATACGCCACTAACCTATATAAGGCATCCGGTTACAACTTGCGAATGGTTCAAAAGCAGCTTGGTCATTCCAGCATTACAACTACAACTGTTTACAGTGATGTGTTAAATAAGGACCTGGAAGATGCTTTGGAGAACCTGGAATAGAGTCATTTCGGCTCTATTTTAGCTTAAAGTTAAACGAAACACTTTCTCACAACATTATCTTATAAACTCACCACAATAGAACACCATTTATAAAGGGACTCACCACATAACACCCCTTTTGTTATGAGTTTTATATTAAAACTAATATCCCCAGTGCCAAATAAGGCTGGATATTCAAAATTTCCCATCCTCCCACAAACAAAAAGCCCTACGAATGCGGGGCTGATGCGATGTTAATTTTTTCACTCTTCTTCGCTTAAAGAATCTTCCTTATGTATTGTAGAACCCAAAGCTGAACCTAGTCCCACATTATCGATAACTGCTCCAAGGATTATTCCAAAGACTACTCCAAACGCAGCTTCTAATACTATTGTATTTTCTTCTAATGACTCTTTCAAAATAATTTCCTTAAAGGTAAGAGACTAGACCCATGCCTCGCCTGATGACTGGCAATGAGATCGGCTAAATTCGTTGTGTGATTCTGGCCCGCAGCCACTATGCAATTCTACTCCCTGCCATGGTCCATACTTTATATATCACCCGTTTTATGCTCGTGGCAAACCATAAAGTAAATCAAACTTGACACCAGCACCACCACGCCTAAAACCGACATCCCGTATGTCAGGTAGCGAAAGAACTCCAGTCGGGAAACATCTGCTGCGAATTGGTCTTTGACCCCCATGACACCGATCGCACCGACATATCCGATTGAATCTGCCACATAAATCACGAATACGGCTGTGCCCATCGCCCTTGTTGACGCAATCAACCGTTCAAACAGGACTGAGCCATAGGGTACGTATGCCAGATACGACCCTAGTCCGCACAGAATCATCCACGTCAGACCATCGATCATGCCATTATCAAATAACAGCGTACCGACACCCATCAACATGACACCGGACGTCATTACACCAAACGCACCGATCAGTCCCCATAAGTTATTTTTAATCAGGTTGAGCATGGCCAACGCCCCTACCACGCCAAAGGCCACCCACAATTCGCTGCGAGTGAAAATCGCATCTTCGTTTATGCCATATCCCAACTGGTCAAATATCTCGACCCCAAAATTATCACGAAAATCGCGATACGCCGTCAAAAAGAAATAGGCAATCATCAACATCACCATGCCCGGCAGAAACTGGCGGATAAATGCCCAACGCTGACTCCTATCCATCGTCGAACGCTCCATTCTTGCCAAACGGTCGTCGCGGGAAGGCTCCGGTAGTCGATTTAACATGTAGGCCGACAGGAGAAATGGCATCAGAAACAGGCACCCCGTGACAAACGGCATCCAGAACTGGTCTATCCCATGCGCACTCATTAACCACCGACCAATGTCCTTGACCACACCGCTGGCCAGAATAAAAGAACAACTCAACCCTGCTAATAGCATCTCCGATGTTTTGCGGCCCTCGAGATACCATACCACCAACCCCCATACCATGCCTAAAGGGAGTCCATTAAAGAATATAGCCATCACCTTCAGCGATGGCGGCAACACAGCAAACGCGAATAATGCTGCCTGGGCCACGAGAATCATCCCGACCAGCATCCTGAATCGACTACGACGTGTAACCTCGGAAACAACCTTAATTCCAATCATTTTTGATAAGGCATAACCGATAATTTGACTTGTCACCAATACGGTCTTAAGGTCAAAACTTGTGTTAAGAAACTTCAGCCCTTCATAGCTGGCTGCAGAAAACGGCTTGCGAAATGCATACATGCAAAAGTATGTTGAAAAGGCGGCCATGATCGCCATGATAGTAAACAGCGTCACCGCCAAAACAGAATCTGAGTCATCCGCGCTAGCGAAAGGCTGTTGATCTTCCGACAACGGCTCGCGTTCATTCATTTACAACTTCCTTTACTACATTTTCTCGCAATGGATTAGCCTAACGCTTCAAACAGCAACTCCGATATATCCCTTACCTGCACATAGGAATCGCTTGCAGCCAGACCATCAGACATCATTGTAAGGCAAAAAGGGAAGGAAACTGCAGGCGTTTCGGTAGTGCTCTGAACAATTTCATCAACACGCCCAGGACCTGTCCGCTGTTCAACCGCGTCGTTTTTCATCTAAAGTAACTATTGAGTGCTGATGATTATTATTTATTATTGGCCCATTAAATACTTGTTTAACAATATGAATTGGTAAAAAAACACAATATCAAACATAAAATTTAGATGTGAAGTATTTTCATCGATAATGTCAAATGGATGCAAATTAAAGCCATCTCCATCCTTGTTATTTTTAGGACGGATTTCAAATTTCATTGGCCCCAGAGTTCGTAGAAGATTCATAACAGTTTTGTACTTCCTATCCCCTTTTTTAGGCATAAGATTTCTATTATTTTCTCGATCTTTAGTCATCTTTATTAGTAGATGGACTTTATCTTTGAAAATAACTTTTTCCCATTTTACTGTGCCATAACTAAAACGGGATGATGAATTTTTTGCCATTAAAGGATGATGACGCTCTTTTCGAATTTCCTCGAGAAGATGAAGAAAATAATTTTTCCCGCCCAATGCTAGAACGCAATCATTAATTTCTTTTTTTAAGTTTTGTTTTGTTAAATTATCAAGTGAGTTGTAGCTAATCATAAAGTAATCTTCTTAATTATAATTTTCATTGTACATATTAAAATCTACCCATCCTCCCACAAACAAAAAACCCCGGGTGACCGGGGCTTGATGTTGTGAAAAGGGTAAATCTATTTCAGCAATACCATCTTTTTTGTTTGCCGATACTCACCTGCCTGTATTGTATATAAATATAATCCTGCTGATACTGGTGATATCATTCCCAATAAGGATTTGAATTGGAAGTAGCACAATGAAAAATAATTTTAAGTAAGAAATCATAATTTTTAGAATAATTATTAAATATTAGTTTTGTAACATATGTAAAATCAGT
>Ga0208408_1002478_pt1 | contig 9905 bp, 8 predicted proteins | sample ETNtaG_4_FD_185776 | JGI IMG/M metagenome (GOLD analysis project Ga0208408, IMG submission 185776) | Marine microbial and viral communities from oxygen minimum zone, Eastern Pacific Ocean - ETNP201406SV67 (SPAdes) (version 2) | ecosystem: Environmental > Aquatic > Marine > Oceanic ... | reverse complement strand
TACGTAGGGAACTCAGAAGAGGAAATAAGAGAGAAGAACAATCTACCTAAAGAAACAAAATTAAGACAAGATGAAGATGTATTAGATACATGGTTTTCATCTGCTTTATGGCCTTTTTCAACATTAGGGTGGCCTGAAGAATCTAAAGATTTAAGTAATTACTATCCAACATCTTTATTAGTAGTAGGTTTTGACATCATATTCTTTTGGGTGGCCAGAATGATCATGATGGGCATTAATTTCCAAAAAGATATCCCATTTAAGGACATACTTGTACATGGGTTAGTAAGAGACTCAAAAGGAAGGAAAATGTCAAAAAGTCTTGGGAATACTGTAGATCCATTAGAGCTTTCAGAAAAACATGGAGCGGATGCTTTAAGATTCTCTTTAGTTGAAAAGGCTTCCCCTGGTCAGGATGTCCCATTTGATGAAGAATGGACAATAGCAGCAAAAAAATTTGGTAACAAAATTTGGAATGCTTCTAAATTTGTACACATATATACAGAAGGTAAAGAATCATTTGATTTAAGTACAATCAACTGCGAAGAAAATAAATGGATAATAACGAAATTTGATAGTGTTCTAGATGAATTCAACGCTTTGTTTGAAAAATATAAAATATCAGATGCTTACAAGTTACTTTATAACTTTCTTTGGTCTGACTTGTTTGATTGGTATTTTGAGTTTTCGAAAAATTTAATTGAAAATGAAAATGAAAATCATAAATCAGAAACTATGGAAGTTCTTAACTCAGTGTTCCTTAAATCAATAAAAATGCTTAACCCAGCAATGCCTCACATTACTGAAGAAATATGGGAAACATTTAATAATGAAGTACTAATTAGTAATAAATGGCCTGAAAAATATAATATAAATGAAAAAAACGATGCAAGCGTAGAAGATTTAAAAAAATTAATTTCTATAGTTCGAAATTTTAAAATAACTTATCAAATAAAAAATAATACTATTTTAAAAATTTACACAGATAAAAAAACAGAGGATTGGTTTAAATATCAGTTTGAATCTTTAGCAAAAGTAGAAATACAAAAAGATACTTTCAGCCCAAAGGAGGGAAAAGCTGTTTTACATTTTCATTCAGGAAATTATGATTTCGTTCTTTCTGCTGAAGAGTATATTGATGTAGAAGTTGAAATAAAAAAATTAAATAAAAAAATTAAAGAAATAGGAAAATCTATAGAGATTTCAAACAAAAGACTTGAAAATGAAAAATTTATGAAGAATGCAAAACCAGAACTTATTGATGAAGAAAAATCAAATAAAGAAGCTTTAGAGGTCGAGCTTAATGTTATAAATGAAACTCTTAAAGAATTAGGTAATTGATAGATTTCGAAAAATTCTTAATTGATAGAATCAACAATAATAAAAATTTAGAAAAGCTTGGTTCATTTTTTACTGAACATGAACTATCACAACTTTCAGATAAGGCTATATCAATAGTTGGCACAAATGCTAAAACATCAACGGCTAATTACATTTATCAGGTACTGTCGGAATTAGGAATAAAAACACTTTTATTTACTTCTCCACATTTGATTTCTTACGACGAAAGGATTCAATCAAACCAACATATTATAAACCATTCTCAGTATGTGGATCAGATAAAAGATTTTGAAAATAAAAATAATATAAATTTAGGATATTTCGAGACTTTATTTTTAATTGCTTGTAAAACTTTTATTGATGAAAAACTAGATGTTCTTATAGTAGAGGCAGGGATAGGAGGACGTTTAGATACAACATCTATGATAGATTATAAAAAAGTAATTTTAACTAATATTGGTTTTGACCATCAAGAGATATTGGGTGAGACACTTGAAGATATATTGTATGAAAAAATAAAAATATCAAACAAAATTGAAAATTTAGTATGTGGTGATATTTCAATTGAACATAAAGAGCTTATTTCTAAAGAATTAAAAGACACTTCGATTTCATTTTTAGATGAAAATAATAAGTTTAAATCAAATAAAGAAGATTTTAGATTAAGGAATATTGATTTAGCTTTATTATCAGTAGATAAAATTTTAGGAAAAGAGATTAGCACAACAACTATTTCAAAGATTAAAGAATATAAGGTAGAGGGAAGGTTTGAAATAATAGATAATAATCCATTAAAAATACTGGATGGAGCTCATAATATTTCAGGATTTGAAACTCTTTTTGGAAATCTTGATAACTTATATAAAGATATTCAGTTTGACTGTTATATAGGTTTAAAAGAAGGTAAAAAGTTTCAAAAAATACTAGATTTTTTATCAGAAAAAGAAAATATCTCTATAAAAATAATTGAAGATAATAGTTTCTATAACCAAATGAGTAGTAAATATTTGACAAGCTACTTAGAAGAAAGAAACATTTATTTTGATTTATCGACTATTAAGAAATTTCATTTATCTAAACAGTGTTGTATTTTGCTAGGGAGTTTATATTTAATTGGAGAGTACAAAAAGGAATTTAAATGAAAACATTTTTTATGATTAAACCAGACGGCGTAAAAAGAAATCTTATTGGAGACGTTATTTCTAGAGTTGAAAAAGAAGGATTTCAGATAACAAAAATTAAGATGATGGATATTTCAGATGAGTTAGCTAAAGAGCACTATGGAGAGCATTCCGATAAGCCTTTTTTTAATGATCTTGTAAGTTTTATTACTAGTGGACCTGTTGTAGCAATGGAAGTACAAGGTGAAGATGTTGTAGCTGAGATAAGGCGGATAATGGGGGCTACCAACCCTGCTGATGCCGATCCTGGAACAATTAGGGCTGATTTAGCTACAAAACTTGAAGAAAATGTTGTGCATGGATCTGATTCACCAGAGAGCGCTGAAAGAGAATTATCACTTTTTTTTAAGAAATAATTTTTTATTTTGTTTGGTCCTGCAGTCTATTAATCTGAATATACATGGCAGGATTAAATATAAGAAGAACATTATTTGGTGGCAATGATATTGCAATAGATTTAGGTACGGCAAATACTTTAATTTACGTAAAAGGTGCAGGGGTTGTTGTTGATGAACCAACTCTTCTTGCAATACAAAAGAATGATAGATCTATTTTTACCCATGGTGAAGAGGCAAAAAAATTAGTCGGAAGAGTTCCTGATTCTATTGAGTTAGTCAAACCATTAAGAGATGGTGTTATTTCAGAAATCGAATATGCAGAGGAGTTAGTAAAAACATTGCTGTCTAAAGCTATTGGAAAATCTTATTCTAGACCAAGAATAATTATTTGTGTACCCAATGGTGTAACTAGTGTTGAACAGAGATCAATTGAGACTGCTGCCCACGCAACAGGAGCCTCAGAAGTCTTCACTATTGAAGAACCAATGGCCGCTGCGATTGGTGCTAACTTACAAATTTTTGAACCATTTGGAAATATGGTAATTGACATTGGTGGTGGTACTACTGAAATTGCAGTTATATCTATGGGTGATGTTGTAAATGCTAACTCAGTAAGAGTTGGTGGTGAAGATATGACAGATAAATTAATTGAATGGTTGAGAAGTGAACATGCAATGTTAGTTGACGAAGGAATAGCAGAGTCATTAAAACATGCTGTGGGGTCCGCTTACCAATATGATAAAGAGCCTCAAGTGACCGTTACAGGAAGAGATATTGTAAAGGGCGTCCCAAAGCAGGTGTTATTAGAAGCATCAGATGTCAGAATCGCTCTCGCACCAGTGGTGAATGAAATAATTGAAGCCGTTAGAATTTCATTATCACAGACACCACCGGCTTTAGTTTCTGATATTGATAAATATGGAGCTTGGTTAACAGGAGGAGGTTCTATGTTAAAACAGTTTGATCGAAAAATTGCAGAAGAATTAGGTATACCAATTAATATGACTGAAGACCCATTAAGTACAGTAGTTGTGGGATCAGGAATCTGTTTAGAGAGATTTGAAGACTATAAGAGTGTGTTAAAATCTTCTGATAAACCAAATTAGTAAATGTTCCAAGAACCTAAAAAAAGAAGAAATTATGTAATTTATATAATATTTATTTTACTTTCGAGCTCCATTTTTTTAGCAGATTTATTTTCAAATAATAAATTCTCCGATTTTATTTCTGATAATACAGATTTTTTATTTCCTATTAGTCAAGAAGCCATTAGTTTGTTTGACTCCTTAGAGTTAAATATTATAAAAAATAAAAATACCCTAATCAATGAAAATATAAGATTAAAAAATGAGGTTATAGAACTGAGAAAACTTAAGTTAATTAATGAGAGGTTAGTTGAAGAAATAAGATCAAATAATGAGTTAATTAATAATGTCAACCTTGAAAATGTTATTTATTACAAATCTACTATTTTAATTAAAAACATTGAAGATGATTACCTTATTTCTGGTGGTAGAAACATTAACTTGAGCAAAAATGATCTTATTTTAAATGAGGAAGGTTTTGTTGTTGGCTATATAGTTGAGGTATTTGATGACCATTCTATTATGAGTACAATCATAAATACTGAATTTTCTATTCCAGGAATTGACAAATATGGTAATCAATATTTGGTAACCTCAAACAGAGAAGAGCTATTAATCAATTCAATTTATATTGAAGAAGTAAACTTAAATATTGATTATATTTCTACAGATGTAGCTTTTGATCATATAGGGCAATTTCCGATTGTTAGACTATCCAATGAAGAAGTGTCTAATGCTAATAATAAAATTTCAGCTGTTGTGGAAATAGATTATAAATTTAGTTTTGATTCAAATATCTATATCGTAAAAGAAAAATGAAAACCTTAAGGAGCATTAGTTATATATTTTTATTTATAGCTCTGCTTGTTTTAGAACTGTTTATAGGGATTTTTTCTGAGTTTTCAGATTTAGAAATATTACCTTTTCTAATACTTTTATTTTATATTTCAATAAATAAATTTTCTAATGCTTATATTCCGGCATTTTTCATTTCTGGTATTTATTATGATCTATTTTACACTTCTAACTATTTGGGATTTACAAGTGTTAAATTTCTTTCAATAGGAATTGTTATTAATTTTATTAATAACAAATTAGATGATAATTTCTTTAGTGAGTTTCTAGTTTTTTTTCTTGCAGTAGCCATATATAAATTTGAGTTTATTATTTATTCTTATAGTTTTATTCAATTAACAATTGTTTTTTTAATAAGTGTTATCAATTACTTTTTATTTAAGTTAATCAACATTACTCTTAAAAGGTATGTTTTTAAGAAATCGATATAATTATTTAGCTTTATTTTTTATTTTTTATTTTTTATTTATTATTATTAATTTTTTCTCATTACAGATATTAAATATAAATGACTCTATTGAAAAAATAGATCAACAGACGTATGATATATTTTATCTTTCAGCTCCAAGAGGTGAAATCTATGACACAAACTCAGAAAAACTAGCCACATCTTCACTTGAACCTCACTTATTTATTAATTTGAGAAAAATTAATGATGACAATATTGTTCAATATAAACAATATTTAAAATATAATTTCCAAGATTTAAAAAATAACGAACTTGAAGAAATTTTCAACAGTAAAGATGCGTTGTATCTAATAAGAAATATCAATAATTTAGATTATTTAGAAAGACAATCTTTACTAGAGTTAGAGGCTTTTGAAATATTTGATTATCCAATAAGACAATATAATTATGGAAACATTGCATCTCATATAATTGGTTATATAGGCAGGCCTACATTAGAAGAATTTGAAGCATACCCTGATAGCAGAAGAAATGGGTTAGTTGGCAAGAGTGGTGTGGAGAAATACTACGAGGAACAATTATCTGGAATAGCGGGTGAAATAGTATTTAAAGGTAATGAAATTATAGATTTTGTCACACCACAAGCAGGAGAAGACCTCTATTTGACAATAGATATTAGGACACAGCGCATAGTAACTGAATCATTATTAGAAGGTATAAAATTAGCAAATGAAAATTTTGATTCTGAAAATATTATCCAAAAAGGTTCAATTGTTGTTTTGGATATAGATTCTGGAGAAGTATTATCTATGGTATCTCTTCCAGATTTTGATCCAAATAAGTTTGTTAAAGGTATTTCTTCATTTGACTTTAACCAGTTAAACAGAATTGATGCATTTAATAATTTCGCAATACAAGGCTTATATCCACCAGGTTCTGTTTTTAAAATAGTAGCTTATTGGCTTGCAGAAAATGAAGGTTTATTTCCTGAAGGGATCAGTGCAAGAGACAACAGTTTTAAGTGTGAAGGGAAATTATCGTTTAGTTTTAATGATGGATCACAACAAGTTTATAACGACTGGAAACAAGATGGTCATGGAAATGTTGATTTAAGTTCTGCTATACAACAGTCCTGTAACGTTTATTTCTGGGATATAGCCTTAAAAATCTGGAGAACCTATGAAGGAAGCTCTAGTGAATCAATATTACAAGAATATGCAAGAAATTTAGGGTTTGGAAAAATAACAGAAATTGACCTTCCTTATGAAAAAGCGGGTGTTGTTCCAGATAGGGAACTTTTTGAAGAGTGGACAATAACTAGACCTGAATTAGTTAGACCAGAAGGCTGGCTTGGTGGAGACTTAATGAATTTGATTGTAGGTCAGGGGGCTATAACTACTACACCCATTCAAGTAGCAAATGCATATAAAACTTTATTAACAGGATATTCTTCTTCTCCTTATTTTGATAAAAATAAGGAGAATATTCAAAAAGTGAAAAATTATAATATTAGTGATGATTTTATAGAGTTCTTACTTAATGATTTAAATTTGGTTACAAATATAAATGGTACAGCCTACTACGCATTTGAAGTTTTAGGTAGTAAGGCCAACGATATAGGTGGAAAAACTGGAACAGCACAAAACCCGGGAGATAAGAATAGTACCTCATGGTTTGCAGGTGTTGATTCAATATCTAATCCAAGATATATTATTGTGACAGTTGTCGATGAAGGTGGTTCAGGAAGTGCAGTAGCTGCACCAATATCAAGAAGGGTTATACAACATTTAATTGGAGTAGATTTAACTCCTGTAAAGTTTGGAGAGATAACAGAATGAGAGAAAGAAAAGTTACATTACTTGGGCCTGAAGGTACAAACTTGTCAATATTTTTTTTATTTCTAGTTTTTAATTTTATTTCGTGGTTTACTCTTTTTGTTCTTACTGAAGATATAGAACTTAATTTTAATAATATATTGATCCGACAAATAGTATTTTCGTTGATATCAATTGTTGTATTTTTTTTAATAACTTATATTTCAATCGAAAATATTCGAACGTATACAGATTCTTTTTTTGTTATTATTACAATTTTATTAGCGGTTTTACTTGGGACTTCTCCAAAAGCAGGTGTTAGGCGTTGGTTTGATTTGGGTCCTATTGATTTCCAGCCTTCAGAATTTGCAAAAGTAATTACAGTATTATTTATTGCTAACTATCTAACTAAAAGAAAATCGAAGTACCCATTATTCTTATTTTTAGGTCTAGTTCTATTTCTGATATTGCTACAGCCTGATTTAGGAACTTCAATAATTATTGGTTTTGTTATTTTTGCAATTATATTTGTTAGTGATATAAAAATAAGATATTTAGTACTCATAATTCTTTTATTCTTTACTTTATTTTTTATTTTCTTAGAATCTGGTCTTATTAATGAAAACCAACTCAATAGGATTAATGATTTTTTTAGTACAGATGAAGATTTTCAACAATCTCAAAGTAAATTATTAATATCCAGTGGAAGTATTTTTGGTCAATATTTTGAATCAAATAGATTAGAAAAAGTATTTGTACCTGTAGAAACAACAGACTTTATTTTTGCTGCTTACGCTTATAACTTTGGATTCATAGGTGTTGTATTTATTTTAATTATGTGGCTTTTGTTCTTTTTAAGATTAAGCCAAATTTTGAATGTTTCTAATTCAGACTTTGATAAGTATGTTATTACAGGTTTTGTAACATTATTAGCTTTTCAAATTATTGTTAATATTTCAACAATAACTGGTTTGCTCCCATTAACTGGTTCACCTTTTCCTTTACTAAGTTTAGGAGGGTCTTCAATGGTTTCTACAGCTATAATTTTTGGAATTACTAACAGGATTTTTATTGAAAATAACTTAGTTATTTAATATTTAAATCATATTAATCTTGTAGGTATGAATTTTTTAATATATTTTTCGCATCAGTTATTTGGAGGTTTAAATGTTTGGTATATTCAAGAGATCAACGATAGTACGTAAAAGTGAAGATAGTTTTGATAAATCAGAGACAAAATGGTTTAAAGGGCAAAAAGTAAAAATAAAATCTGGAACAACTAGTTCCAGTACATTTAACAGAAATCAGAACAGAAAAGCTTCAAGGCAAACTTGGTTCAGAGAAAAACCTTTGCCAGTACCTATTGTTGATAAAAAGCAAATGCTTATTAGCTTTAAAGGTGGCTCTTCAAAAATTGCTATATTAGAAGGAGCAACTCTGGTTGAGTATTACACAGCTGAGGCTAAATCAAAGTCATTAGTTGGAAATATTTATTTAGGAAAAGTTAAAAACATTTTACCTGGAATGGAAGCAGCATTTGTTTCATTTGGGGAAGAAAAAAATGGTGTTTTATATGTAGCTGACGTTGCAAATTCGAGAAGAGGTTCAAAGATAGAAAATATTCTAAAACAGGAAGAGGAAATACTCGTACAGGTCGTAAAAGATGCAATGGGAGAAAAAGGAGCAAGACTTACTGGTCAAATATCATTTCCAGGAAGATATTTAGTTTTAATTCCAAATTCAAATTCAAAAGGGATTTCAAGGAGGCTTCCAGACAATGAAAGAAATAGGTTAGATAAGATTATTAGAAAAATTAAACCTCAAGGCTTTGGAGTAATAGTAAGAACTGCAGCAGAAGGTGTTAATGAGTCATCTCTAAAAAGTGATATTGATAAATTAATAAATGAATGGGACCAAGTTTCTGGAAATAAATCAGGCTCTGCACCAGTTCTTATTCATGAAGAGCCGGACTTATCAGTTAAGGTTATAAGAGAACACTTAGGTACAAATTTTAAAAAGTTATTAATTCAAGGTGGAAAGCATTTTGATGAGATTAAAGACTATATAAATGAAACCTCACCTGAATTAAATGATATTGTTGAGTCATATAATGACCAGCTTGACTTATTTGAAAGATATCATATTGAAGATCAAATAAAAAAAGCACTGGATAGAAAGGTTTGGCTGCCTTCTGGGGGACATTTAATTATTGATAGAACGGAGGCATTGACTGTTATTGATGTAAACACAGGAAAATTTGTTGGCAAAGATAGCTTAGAACAAACTGTTTATGAGAATAACCTTGAAGCATCAGAAGAGATAGCAAGACAGTTAAGATTACGTGATATTGGTGGAATAATTGTTATTGATTTTATTGATATGGAATCAATAAAAAAACAAGACTCATTATTACAAAAATTTAAGCAAGAGTTAGCTAAAGATAAAACTAGGACTCAGGTATTTAATATATCAAGATTAGGTTTGGTTGAGATGACAAGAAAGAATGTTTCAGCGGGTCTTATAGAAAGTTTTTCAGAAGAATGTGAAGAATGTAATGGTAGGGGTCTTATAATAAATGATATTTTTTCAAATAATTCCATAGAAGATAATTTACTTGAACCAGATGCCGTAGTAGAGTAGTTGAGTTATGAGTAAATATGCTGTTATAGAAGTTGGGGCTAAGCAAGAAAGAGTAGTTGAGGGCGATATTTTGGAAGTCCCAAAAAGTTTTTCTTTAGATTCAATAAATCCTATATTATTAAGTCCTAGGAAAGGCTCTATAGTAACTGATGAAAAAAGCTTGTTAGAATGCTCAGTTAATTTAGAGTTAATAGACGAGAAAAAATTAAAAAAATTAAACATATTTCAATACAAAAATAAGA
>Ga0208408_1002465_pt1 | contig 9934 bp, 13 predicted proteins | sample ETNtaG_4_FD_185776 | JGI IMG/M metagenome (GOLD analysis project Ga0208408, IMG submission 185776) | Marine microbial and viral communities from oxygen minimum zone, Eastern Pacific Ocean - ETNP201406SV67 (SPAdes) (version 2) | ecosystem: Environmental > Aquatic > Marine > Oceanic ... | reverse complement strand
CAATTCCCTCGAACTTCTCGCCCAGAGGGTTCGTCGGGTAGATCGATGAGCCCGGTCTTCCCGGGGAAACGCTGGATGGCCTCGAACTTCCCTCTTCAGCCATTCAGTTACCCTCATTCACGCGGGGGGCGACCTTAGTCATGAATGCCGCCATGTCCCTCATCACTCTCTCACTGTCGTGGTTGAAGAAGTCGAACCAGCACATCAACCGGTCCTCGGGGTGGAACCTCTGCGTGATCTGCTCGCTCACACTCTGGGCGCTCCCGATGACCGCGTTATCTGTTGCCCGCTCGATCTTGTCCGGGTCGATTGTACCCTCCAAAGCGTTCCAGTACGTCGAAAGCGCAGAACGCGCCTCCTCCATCGCAGCCTCATCCTGCTCTTCCCTCGTCAAACCCTCCTCGTCGTTGACGAACACCATCACGGTACGAGGCATCATCCTCCGGCTCCATGCTCCGCCGTCCTCGTGATAGCACCCGCTCATCCGCTCATGCGTCTCATCGATGACCTGAGGGGGGGTGATGCTGAGGTTGAAAACCTGTACCGGGCTGAATCTGTTGACTTTCTCCTGCAGTTTTTGGTCGTGGCTTCCCACCACTAGGTTCAGCAGGTTCCTCCTCCAGTCTTGGGGGATTATCTTTATCTCCTCGAAGACATACCTGTTGCCTATCTCTATGGATTCCGGGGGAGAGTCCAGCCCCCGCTCGATTACTGCTGCGTTCTGCACCGCTTCCCAGTCCCGGTCCGTCCTGAAGTTGCCCCTCGATATGGTTGTCGGGGAAATCGAATCGCTGGACACGACTTCCCCGTTAAGCAACCTGAGAAAGATCTCCGACGCTTCGGAGAAAATCTGACCCCTGAGCGCAGGCCATGCAGCCTCCTCGATGGCATCCCTGGGGACGATCCCGTAAGGCCTGGCCATGAACTCGAATCGCCCGGCGGAGAATCCTACGTGGAGCTTCCTGCTCTCTTCTGGATCCATTCCATGGAGTGCTAGGAAAGAGCCAACCCTCTCGGCCTGTGCTATCGGACCGCCAGATGCCAGGATCGACATCACCGCGCTGCCGACTTCGATCCCCTTAGTCCTCGCGAACATCTCACGCGCCACTTGGAAGAAGTCCGTGCATAGGCCGACCTCCCCCGGATAGTGGGGGACCACTGGCTTTCTATTCCTCTTCTGGACCTCTGTAGACAGATGGGCTTGGGCGACCCATCCCACGCCGAACCCCAGTTTGTCGGCAAGCACAACTTGGTCGAAAAAATTCGAGAACATCTCGCTCTCAGCTGGTTTGAATCCGGACGTGTCAGGAGTTTGGGAAATGGAGAAGAAAATATCGAACTCCATCTAATCCCTCAAATCGACCGCATTCGCCCGCCATCGACCGCTAGGCTGATCCCGCGAACCCCGCTGCTGCTGGGAAGGCAGAGCCAAGTGACCGCGGCAGCGGTTTCCATCGGGTCGATTAAGCGCTGGATCGGAACACTGCTCATCCATCCCTCTTGTACGTCGTCCACTGACCTACCTGTTCGTTGGGAAATCGACTCTGCCAATGATCCGAGTCTATCGGTGTCGGTGAACCCGGGCAGGATGTTGTTGATCGTGATGCAAGGAGGGAGCTCTCGGGAGAGTGACTTCGCCCATGACGCCATGGCACCTCTGAGCGTGTTGGAGAGACCGATGTTGTCAATCGGCTCTCTCACTGAAGTAGAGATGATGTTCACTATCCGGCCGGTCCCCTCGGACTCCATTGACGGAACTAGGGCCTTGGTGATCGTATGCGCTGCATGGAGGTGCCTTCGGAACGGTCCCTCGAAGTCTGCAAGTTCGTTCTCCAACAAGGGCCCACCTGGAGGACCTCCTGAGTTATTCACGAGGATGTGTATGGCACCCAAAGCAGACACCGCTTCAACGACTGCATCTATGTCCTCCAGGTCTAGCTCAATGGCTCGATGCCCCCCTCCATGCATCTCCTGGATTAACGAATCTAGGTCAGCAGCAGTCCTCGCGCAGGCGGTCACCGTGGCACCAGCGCGAGCTAGCATCAGTGCGCAAGAGCGACCGATCCCCTTGGAAGCACCGCAAACCAGCGCCGTCCTTCCCTCGAGGATGCCCTCGGCGAAGGGAAAATCGGAATCAGCAAGTTCGCGCCCCATCTAATCACCTAGTCGGAGTAATGCGCATAAGTCTGGTCCCTAAGTTTCTGTCGGACGACTTCAAGAACTTCTTCCGGCGCATTTCGGAAGGTGGGATGCTCTCCTTGGCCCTGTGGCCTCCTGATTTCACTCCATTTCCCGTCCTCGTACGCCATCAGCGCCTCCTTCATGAGCTCGCCAGCGAGAACTAGGGTTTGGTAGCAGAGATCCTCGTAGGTAACTCCCCTAATTACGGGAACCTCCCTCCTCATCAGTAGATCCCCGGTGTCGACCCCGTTGTCGCAGAAGTGAGTGGAGGATCCGAGGGGAATGTCATGGTATACCGACCATGCTGGGGAGGCTGAGCCACGACACTCGGGAAGAAGACCGGGATGGGAGTTGATCACCCCATCCGAAGGAAAGTCGAGTATCTCCCCTCTGATTATCCTAGTGCCGCCGAAGACGATTAGGTCAAGATTCCTGCCTTCCAAGTGAGGCATGACCTCAGGGGACTTGTGCACTGGTACGGAGATGACCTCAATGCCATAATCCGCGGCTTGCCCCTCAATAGAGGGGGCTATCGGGTTCCCCTCCACCCTCTTGAGGAACTTCTCCCTCTCTTCGTTCGCCACTCCCGAATCCTCCTCGATTATGATCTCGGGGACGAATCCCTCTGAGAGGATCTGTCTCAGCATTTCCCTCCCATAGGGATGCTCTCTGAGGAGCAGATATGCGAACTTCGGTTTGCCCATGTTACTAATCTTCGGAGGGGTCATTGATACCCTTCATTTTCGGTCAAATCACCACAAATAGCCTACGAGCGCATAGGAAACCTCTCCCCAACCTTCAAAATAGGGCTTTGGCTCGCCCGGCTCGCTATGTCAATGGTTTACAACAGCAAGATGAAGGAAGCAATAAAGGCTGGCGGGTGCAACACCGCTGGAGACGCCGCAGGCGCTCTAAACGCAGCAGTAGAGGCTGCAGTTGCCTCAGCGGTGTCTCGATGCGGCTCTAACGGCCGCAAGACGATCCGCTCTCACGACATCGGAAGCGGAAACTCCGATTCGGGTATGGTCGTAGCTAGCAGGGTCAAGGAGGCCTTCAAGGGCAACGGTTGCAACACTGGTGGAGATGCAATGGGCGCAATGAACGCTCTAGCAGAGTCCGCGGTGTCGGATGCAGTGGCAAGAGCCAAGGCAAACGGCCGAAAGACCGTTCGCGCAAGCGACTTCTGAATACTTTGAACAACGAGTCCCAGAGATCTATCAGCGGAACATCATAACCCCCAGGGGGTGCGCCCAACCGGGAAAGTCCGGAGCGCCCCCTAGGGGCCCAAGAACACTCTACTCCCGACTATTCCATTCCTATGGTTGCTGCAGCAGATGCAGTCTCTGATTCTGAGAGGAGATGCGACCACCTAGTTCAGCCATGGTCCTCAATCACCGTATGATGGAAATTGCACACTTCGTCAAATTGGTTCAACCACCTGCAGTTCACCATCAGCTCCACTCCCCGGCCAGTTTCCTTCCTAGTCACCACTGTGTGGCGGGACTCTTTCCCGCAAGAAGGGCATCTCAAAACCACAATGTCCCCCGACCTCTTGACTAGTCGCCTTTCTCGGTCTTTCGTCTTCTTCTTCTTGATGCCCCTCTCCATTCGGTAATTCATGGTGTACATCTGGTAGGCGATGCTGCACACTGCGACTATTGCGGAGTACCTCAACTCAATTTCCGTTGAAGATTCTGGATACGACCCCGAGGCCAGAATGATGGCCCCATTTGCGATTAGACCACCGGACAGTATTCCAGACATGAGAATCGGGAGGGTCTGCCTCAAGTACATCCTGAAGGTCAAAGTGAGGAAAGTTGTAGAGACTAGGATGAAACCGGAAATAAGGGAGTGAGAGATCTCTGGAAAGTGAGGGATCGCAGCCACCACCTCTAGCAAATCGATGTCTTTCTCGTACAACAGATATTCATAGGTCAATACCACTGTGACGGGAGGCCCTAGTACGACGATGTAGTTCTCGGCAACCCGGGGCAGAATATAGCCGAGGAACGCTCCAATCACCACACATGCCCACACCAGATGGGACGATCCGTCGTTCTGAAGGGACCCACTTAGGGGGCTTGAGATTACCAATCTCGAGACCACGAAACCAAAAAGAGCCCCGACAAACGCGAAGGCCCGGTATAACCTAAGCCCCCTTGAGGGGAGGAAGCCAGGACGAAGTGTCATCCGTGCTGTCTGACGTACTGTCTGCCCCAGTACCCCGGGCTGCTTTGATCCAGAAGTCGCTGAACCCGATTTCTCGGATGGCATCCTCCCGTAGCTCGGTTCCCAGAATAGATAGGCACCAATGCAAACCATGCACGCTCCGATGATCGATTCCACAGGTGTCGTGAAGTGTTGGAGTTATTACTGACTTGGTAGATCGAGGCCGAAACACCTCGTGCAAATGATTCCCAGCGGCAAGGGGGCATTGGTCCCCGGTTCGAGGAGTTTCGAACGCTCGTCTCTCGGTCCGGCCACCCACGTTTCTAACCACTCCTTCTCGGCTGCTTTGGTGAAACTTTCAGTGTCTTCCATGCATTCGGAAGAAGGGTCTGCCCTATTACAGAGTACGGAATTTTCGATGACCACTACCCTCGGATAATGCGGCCTTCAGGGGGTTGTAATGTCGGCGTATCCGAGTCAGAGGGTCTTCAACTGCCTGGTTCCAACACCGCCCGGCCCCATCCAGGAGTCGGGCTTGTTACCGAGAATCTCGTCAATTTTTGACATGTCATCATCAGCAAGCCTCTTTGCGACATCTATGCATCCTATGTTGTCCTTGATCTGGGCGGACGTTGTAGCACCCATCAGGATGGTGGATACGTTAGGGTTCCTCAGGCACCACGCCAGTGCAAGTTGAGCAGGCGTGCAACCTATCCTCCCTGCATAATTGACGAGTTTTGAGACGATTTCGAACTCCCCTCTCCCCCTGCGTTCCTCGAGATCCTCCAGGAGCCATTCGTACCCATCTTGTGTTGCCCTCGAGTCATCAGGCACCCCATCTAGGTACTTCCCAGTTAGAAAACCCGACCTCAACGGGCTCCAGATGGTGGTGCCAATATTGTACGGCTGATTGAACAGCGGGAAGTACTCGTTCTCGAACCTGTCCCTGTGTAGCATATTGTACTGAGGTTGCTCGAACTGAGGGGGTTCTAGGCCCTCGCTCCTGGCTATCCAGAAGGCTTCGGTAATCTGCTGGGCAGACCACTCACTGGTCCCCCATGCGGTAGCCCTCCCGGAGCGTATCATCTGTGTCATTGACCTCACAATAGTGGAGGTTGGTGTGTGGGGGTCCGGCCTATGGCAGAACAGCATGTCCACGTAGTCCAGCTGTAGGCGAGAGAGAGAGGCGTCCAGCCCCTCCCTGCAGTGCTTCATTGAAAGCCCTGATTCGTTGACTCCAGAACCGCCCCAGAATGTCTTGGTTGTGATCACTATGTCGGAACGGCGCCATAGCTCCGAATCCTCCTTCTGGAGATCCTTAAGAGCTATTCCGAAAATCCTCTCGGCCTCTCCATAGGGGTCGCCGTAAGCCTCTGCGTGATCGAAGCAGTTTACTCCAGCATTGCGAACCATCCTCATCAGCTCCTTAGCGGTTTTGACGCCTTCCTCGCCGGACAACCTGTCCTTGATTCCGTATGTTGCCCAGAACCCGTAAGAGAGGACTGAAACCTGGATTCCAGTGTTCCCCATCATTCGATAGTACATATTCTCGTGAGCCATATTGTGCCCGAAAAGGCTGCACTTTGAGAACCCTCTGAGTCAGATGCACCCCAATGGGTACGTCATTAAACACCTCTCCAATAAAGACACTACATAGTTAGCTGCCACATATCCAATCCATCTAGGAAAAACTGGACTGCGGTTGTTACAATCAGAAGACCCATAATGCGAGTAATGGCCTTCGTGCTGTTCTCCCCTATTGCATTCTTCATGCTCGACGCAAGGTAGAACAAAGACAGTGTAATCGACATCACTACGAGGATTGCTAGGGAGACGGTACTGAATCCATAAATCGTACCCATCAGTATTACGAGTGTTATCGACCCTGGTCCTGCAATCATTGGCATCCCGAGGGGGACTAGGCTAAAATCAACGGAATCGTCCACTGCAATCTCCCCCCCTGATGCTACGGAGATGATCTTTCCAGAGGGCTTCTGCCCCTCCTTGAGCATGTTCATACCCACAATCCCCAACATCAGCCCTCCAGCAATCCGAAGGCTATACATTTCCACTCCTATGTGATTTAGCAAACCCTCGCCCACAACAAGGAAGGCCAGCAGAACTAGGGCAGCGAATGCACAGGCTCGAGTGGCGATTGCCCGTAAATCACTCTTGTTTAGCTCACTTCCCATGGCTAGGAAAAGAACTATCGATGCAGGCGGGTCAACTATCACAATCAGGGGCACGATAACTAACGAGAGGGTAATCAAATCCATGAGCGCCGCCCGACTGCAGCACCTATTTGAATATTATACAAAGAAGTACTCAATCATTAGCTCCTTTAGATCACGAATGCGCAATATTGCGGTAGTACCCTCGATTACAACCTTGTAGCCTTGAGGGTGAAGCTGAGTGGGAACCTCGTCTCCCCTTCCATAAATTTCCAATAGTTCGGCCTTGATTCGACGAGTTTCCCTGGAAATGGGTCGAAAAAGAGTTCATCTCTCTCATTCAATAGATCTATCCTGAAGTCGTTGGCGACAAGGGCGTTGATGATGGAGTCATACCTGTATTCCCAGCAGTGACTCCTTCTCGATCCGGGGTAATCAGGGTCGGCGTAACTGCCCTCGCTAACTTCACTCACCGCCTCCGTGTTGAACAGGTCGTACCTCAGCCCGAATACCGATCCTCCTTCGAAAACCATTGGCTCTAATGCATTGATCATGGGGGTGGACTCCTCCATGTACAGCATGCCGCCTTGCTTGACTAGGCTGCTGCAGACGGACGCCCATTGCTCAATGTCTGGCAGCCAGCAGAGTGCGCCCCTGCCCGTGTAGACGATGTCAAACTCCTCTCCCTCGAGCGATTCAACGGCGTCCCTGACTCTACTGACAACGAAACGGGCGTCATCCACCCCAATCATCCCAGCGAACCTCTCTGCCTCTCTAATCGCACTGGGCGAGTAGTCCAGGCCAGTAACCTTCGCCCCCTCGCGGGACCACGACAGCGAGTCGGTGCCGATGTGACACTGTAGATGCAGTAGGGACTTGCCGACTACCGACCCAACTTCCTCAATCTCCCACGGAGCCAGCTTTGACTCGCCCGCGAGCCACTGCTCTATCCGGTAGAACTCAGCCCCGCTCCCCCGGGCGTGGACGCTGGCCAACTCGTCCCACGAGTCGAGATTCTCCTTGATTGCCTCTTCGTTGTCCACGGGCAACCATAAGGCCCCTCCTCTATGACGTATACGTAATAGGTGGAGTTGCCTTAGCAAAAACATGGGTCTGTTGAATTTGGCTGCAAAAGTTTGGGGTCAGGATAGCTGGGATGAGTTAACCTTCAATGAAAAATCCTTCACTGTTTTCATCATCTTTGACCTAATTGTGGTGTCTCCATTCGTCATTTTGGACACTCTAGATTTTTTTTCCTTGATTTAATCATTAGGCACCCATTACCCTAATCTTCACTGTTAACTCCAACGATACGAGTTAGATAGATCAGCAACATGCACAGCAAGAATGCACAGAATTCGCCACCACGGCCGATGTTTTTAGCGATGTAATTGATTATCCCAATGACCGTCGAAGTGACAACTATCCCCCAGAAGATGGCCTTAGGCCAACCAGGGAAATCGTCATCCCCGGAATCCCCAAAGATATCTACAATACTCCAAATTATAGCAACCAAGAAGATTATCGCAACCAATACCAGTATTGAGTAGAATACAATCTCTGTAGTATCCATGATTCACGGTAGGGGTGATCGACTTGAACGGTTGGGGGGTGTTCCTTGTTTTAGTGACTTTGTTCTCACGAGGAATCGGGGCCCTTCCCTATGGTACGTGACGTATATGTCATTGTTCAGACTAATCTTGCTGAATCAGGTCACGCTCAATCTCTTGAGCCTTAACGAACAATATATGATTCTCTTTGTGAATGTGGTCATGAGTATCTTTCTCAAGCAATTCTAATTCCCCGTAAAGAGCTCTATACGTGTTGCAAGCATGCATTGGTGGGCTGTAGGAATTAGTCAACTCACTCAGTCTCGCCAAAGCCTGACCTGCTGCGCGGTGTTCATTGAACATTGCACGAATTGGATTCCGCACGCTTCCACAGTGTACTTCTGAGAGTGTAGTAGAACTATCGAGAAATCTGATTAATGGAAAGAGAATCTGTTCTTCCTTCGTCATATGAGGTTCTAATTCTGCTCTTAATTGCCCGAAGACTTGTGCAACGTCCTTTAGATGCGGTTCTCTTTCACCATGAACTCTAGCGACCTTGTCTGCGTGTTGACTTGTTATCGGTAGATGTTGTCTGAGGAAAACGTGATGTGTATTTTCAATATGATCACACAACTCAGTTGCACCCATCTTATCGAACTCACCTCGTTCAGACTTGCTATTCATTGAGTCAATATATCCTATCTGAACAATGACATCATTGATTTCAATACCTTTCCCTTCACATGTTTTTGACAAGGTTTCTCTTCCGCCACAGCAGAAGTCTATGCCAAATTTAGAGAGAACTGCGCCTCTAACTGGGAGCTCAGTCACAATATCACAAACTCTTGTTTCTGCCAGGTTAGTCTTTGGCGTGCTCATTACAACCTCATCAATCGAATAGAGAATAATTCCAATTGCGAATATGTTCGCCACCATTGCAGATGAGTGACGACGAAAGACGTGATCTATAGCACGTTTGCCTCAGGGGCGAAGGTCACCAAGTTCCATTGCACGGTATTTGCCCGATGGGATCTTATTGTTGGCCATTTGAAGATGAAGGATGAAGTTGAGGCTGAGATGCTAAGATTCCAAGACGACTTGGAAGATGATAACTGAGTGGCCTTTGATGCGGGCATCATAATCCCTGCCCTGTTGTATGCATACATCATAGAGGGGTGCCCTAGGTTATGCCACTACTCTGTAGAGTGATGCCTACTAAATCAATTCATTTGTATAATTGTTCTATCGTTACTGAATTGGGGACCGGACCTAGGATTTAGATAGATGTCAAGCGTTATTTCAGTGCAATCTCCATGAGGATTGCTGGCGTTTCCAGTATCACACCAATTATCTCTGAATTCATAGAGTTCTAACCCCTCTCCTTCTTCCCAAAGTCCATCCATATCTCCCTGTTCAGCATAATCGCACCCCTCTCGGCCATCCGTGCAACCCATAGCTTTTCCAAGATCAATATGAATGTCGGTGAAATCAATACTTGCATCCGAATCAAGTTGGAGCACGAACAATAAATCCAAATCACCCGTCGGAGTACCTACTTGAGACACCGAAAACTCATATTTTTCTCCTGAGAGCGGGTTAGTGCATCCTGCAAGGGAGGCGAGAATCATGGTCAGAGACAGGATATATGCAAGTTTACTCATGGTACTGTGGTGTGCATGGGCGGAGATAAACCTACCTAATGGGGCTCATGTGTATGCCCGCGTAGTCTAGGGTAGCGTGGCATATGCCACTGAGTACCACGGGGGGAATTCATTCACTTAGTGAGTTAGCACTTTAACCGAGTTTCGTTCGACTTGGGAATATGAAAGGGAAAACATGGGTAGTAGATTCGAATGCCTTCAT
>Ga0208408_1002461_pt1 | contig 9942 bp, 4 predicted proteins | sample ETNtaG_4_FD_185776 | JGI IMG/M metagenome (GOLD analysis project Ga0208408, IMG submission 185776) | Marine microbial and viral communities from oxygen minimum zone, Eastern Pacific Ocean - ETNP201406SV67 (SPAdes) (version 2) | ecosystem: Environmental > Aquatic > Marine > Oceanic ... | reverse complement strand
AGAACATAAGGAATCACAGGAGTTGAATACTTCTACAACAACTAGTGGATTAGCATAATGGCATGGGATGCTTCAAGACAGAATGAGAAAAGGTCAAGTCGAGTCTATAAGGATTTGAACTTGAACTTTTCTACTAATCCAGTTACAGGAGATGTAACTACTGTAACTGATGTAAACGCAGTCAAAAGGTCTGTTCGTAATTTATTACTTACAAACCACTATGATAGGCCATTCCATCCAGAGATTGGATCTAATGTTCAATATTTACTTTTTGAAAACTTTGGCCCTATTACCGGCAATCAATTATCAAGACAGATAGAAGAATTGTTAGCTAATTTTGAACCTAGAGCTAGAGTTGAAACTGTAGAATGTTATCCTGTTCCAGATACGAACACATATGATGTTAGGATTTATTTTTATGTTGAAAATCTCCCAGCAGAACTTCAAGAATTTCAAACACTATTAGAAGCGGTAAGATAATATGGCTACAAACTCAAAGGGAAGAATAGAGATTACTGATTTAGATTTTGATGCAGTCAAATCTAATTTCAAATCTTTTCTCTCACAACAATCACAATTTACAGACTACAATTTTGAAGGGTCTGGTATGTCGGTTCTTATGGATCTCTTGGCATACAATACTCATTACTTAGCATTTCATGCAAATATGCTTGCAAACGAAATGTTCATCGATACTGCACTAACTAGATCTGCATCTGTATCTCACGCAAAGGCACTAGGGTATACACCATCATCAGCAAAAGCATCAACTGCAATTGTTGATATTACTGTTACTGGTGTTCCAACTTCTCAGGCATCTTTAGTTATGGCTGCAGGAACAATCTTCACTACTTCAGTTAATGATGTAAGTTATCAATTTGTAACGATTGGAGATCATACTGCTACTTCTACTAATGGTACATTTGTGTTTAGTGATATTTCAATTTATGAGGGAACAAGAGTTAGATACACCTATACTGTAAATTCTTCAAACTTAGAACAACAATTTGTGATACCATCTGCGACTGTTGATACTAGTACTGTAGTTGTATCCGTACAAACATCATCTAGTGACATTACTACAGAAGTTTATACATTGAATACAGACTATGCAACTCTTAATTCAACTTCCCTAAAATACTTTTTACAAGAAATAGAAGAAGGAAGATATGAAGTATATTTTGGTGATGGTGTTGTAGGTAAGAAACCTATTGATGGTAATATTGTTATTCTAGATTATGTTGTAACTAGTGGAAGTACTGCTGATGGTGCAAGTGCATTTACCCCAGCCTCAACAGTTGGTGGATATTCTAATGTCACGGCATTAGCATCAGCTAGTTCTTCTGGTGGAGGTGATGTTGAAACAGTTGACTCTATTAAGTTTAATGCACCATTGAAATATGCATCTCAGGGAAGAGCTGTGACACCAGATGATTACAAATCTATAGTTCCTTCAGTATATTCCAACATCAAGTCTATTCAATGTTGGGGTGGTGAAGATAATGATCCACCAATTTATGGAAGAGTATATATTGCCATTAACCCCAATACTGGATCAACCCTAACCACTACAACTAAAAATTCAATTATTGATAGTTTGAAAAATTACAATGTAGCATCAATAGTACCAGTAATAGTAGATCCAGAAGTCTTGTATTTGGTTATGGGTATAACCGCAAAATATAATTCTACCTTGACAGAAAAATCCAAATCAGATATTAAAGCTTTGGTTGAAACTACCGTAAGCTCATTCAACACAAACAACCTACAGAAGTTCGATAGTGTATTCAGGCATTCCAATCTTTTAAGAAGTATTGATGATTCAGATCCTTCTATATTATCCAGTACAGCAACAATGAAGTTGAAAAGAATTATTACACCAACTTTGACTGCTGCAACAAAGTATACTATTGCCTACAATAACGCTGCCTATCATCCAGCTATAGGGTGGGCCCAAACAGTAGTAGAATCTTCTGGATTCTATTTGTCTGGAAATACCAATGAACAATTTATTGATGATGATGGTAATGGTAATATTAGAACCTTTTATCTTTTAGGTGGAACTACCAAGACTATTACCAATGCAGAAGCTGGAACTATTAATTATAATACAGGGGAAATAGTTTTAACCTCATTCAATATTACTTCTACAACTAATACTAATAATACAATAGATGTAACTATCAAGCCAGATTCTAATGACATCATTCCTGTAAGACAACAAGTTATTGAAATAGATACTGTTGCTACAACGGTGACTGCTGAGGTTGATGAGTTTGCCGCTGGTAGTGCAACTGCTGGTGTAGGATATTCTACATCTAGTTCAACTGCTTCTGTAGGAAGTAATTACACCACATCGTAATATGGCGACTACGTTTTTAGATGAAAAAATTTCATCTTTTATAGAAGATAAATTTCCTGAATTCGTAAAGGCAGATCACCCTGTCTTTGTGGACTTCCTGAGACTGTATTATCAGTTCATGGAGGCCTCAAAGATTACCCTCACTAATGTTCAACTCTCAGACCAAGTACTTTTAGAAAATAAACTGACAGAGAATTTCATGCTCAATGAGGATGGAACTAAGTTTGTTTTTGAAGATTCTCAGTATGGTGCGTTTATAAAGGGGGAGACTGTTACTGGTCAAACCTCTGGGGCTGTTGCTGAAATTCTTGCTGAAGATAATGTAAGTGGTTTTCTTTATGTTGAAACAAATAGATTCCTGCAAGTAGGTGAAGTAATTGTTGGTGGAACTTCAGATGCAACTGCAACCATTTCCAAGTATCAAGGAAATCCAGTACAGAATATTCAACAACTCTTAGAGTATGTTGATATTGATAAAACCATTACTGATTTCTTTGACCAATTCCGAAATACCTATCTTACTGCTGTTCCAAATACCTTAGCGACAGGAGTTTCCAAAAGAAAATTAGTAAAGAGTATCCGTGACTTGTACCGAGCAAAAGGTTCAAAGAAGGGTCATGAAATATTCTTCAGATTAATGTTCGGCGAAACACCAGAACTCTTTTTTCCTACAGACAATCTTCTTAAAATCTCAGCTGGTGATTGGTCAACGGATACAGTCATCAGAGTTGTTGCAACTGCAAATTCTCCAAACAACTTAGTTGGTCAAACTGTCACCCAAACAATAAACACAGCATTAGATGCAACAACAGCAACAGCTACTGTAGAATCAATACTTCAATTACAAGAAGGTGAGACAACAGTTTATCAATTAGTATTAAATGTAGATTCTATAATTGGTACATTTATTAAAGGTGCTGAAGTTACAGGAGTTGATAATACTAATGCTGATGTAGCAATTTCTGGAACCATTCAATCTATACTTACTGGAGCCTCTGTAACTTCTGGAGCGGCTGCATATACTATTGATGATGCGGTTACAGTTACAAGTGGAACTGGTAAGGATGCAGTAATTACTATCGTGGATGTGGGTTCTGGTGAAGTGGATCAAATTGCAATCGACAATCCAGGCACAGGTTATGCAATAGGTGATAAATTATATTTTAATAATACTAATACAGAAGGTTCAGGTGCTTCAGCACAAGTTTCTAATATAGGTGGAGCAATCGCACCAGAGGCTGGGGATGTTGCTGCATATGGTATGGCAGTTACAGATCATATTACATTTGAAGCCGCTACAGAAGCAACAGATGCATATACAGGAGCTCAGATACAATTTGAAACAGATACTTTTGCAAATTTAGATACTCAAGGAGATGATGGGCCGCATGATGATGCATATGGATATTACACAGGCATTGAAGCTGAAAAAGATGAGATTGTTAATATTATAATGAACAGTAAAGGTTCTGGTTATGAAAAAATCCCAACAGTTATACCTACTAAATTTAGAATAACATGGGATAAATATGCTCTTTCTACTTCTGGTGATTTTCTTGCTGGAGAAACCGTTACTCAAACTGGTGGTGTAACAGGAATTATTGCAACTATTACACCAGGCGTTATGAATATTGCGAGTCCATCTGGTACTTTTACTACTAGTTCTACTATCACAGGAGGTACTAGTGGGGCTACAATGGTTACGGATAACGTAACAACTCTTGGTTCCAATGCTACTTTTGTTGCATGGTCAACTTCTGGAATCGGTTCAGTTACAGGGGTAGAGGTTTCTCAATTTGGTACTGGATATGCTACTGCACCAACTGTTACCGTTCCTGTAAAACTTCTTGTTACTAGAAATACAGCATTAGCAGAACCTACTGATGTTTCAGTCGCCAATGCTTTTGCTGTTGGTGATACTATAACAGGTCAGACTTCAAATGCTGTTGGTGTAATAACTGCATGGGATAATTTACGCCAAATTCTTACGATTAAAATTACTACTGGAACATATGCGAAAGGAGAAGTTTTTACAAGAGGAGTTGCAACTAATTATGCAGTAGTAGCAGAAACATCTCAAGCAACATTGACTTCTACAATCGGAACTGTCGGTACAACTGCTGGAGCTTTCAATAATGATAAAGGTAAGATTAGTGAATCTTTAATGAAGATTCAAGACTCATACTATTATCAAGATTTTTCGTATGTGGTTCGTGTTGGTGCTGCAATTAAGGATTGGAGAAATGAGATTAAGAAATCAGTTCACCCAGCTGGTTTCGCAATGTTTGGTGAGGTAAGTCTTACCAATCAAGTTTCAATGGAAATGACTGTACCAGTTTCAGGTATTACTACTGGAACACCAGAACTTGCAAGTCTCTTTGAAGCTGTTCTTACTACAGTATTCGGTAGGAGACTTGGAACAGCAGATGATGGTACTACTCTACTAGGTGAAACTGAAATAAAGGGTACTACGGATCATGTAGCAGGAACTTTGAAACGTGGTTATCATGTTGGACACAAAACACCACTAACCATAGACATAGATTCAGTTACAAGAATAGGTACTATTGCAACTGTTGAGACTAAGGGGCCTCATGGAGTTGAAGTAGGAGAATTAGTTCAACTTACAGGTGTAACAACTGCTGGATATAATGGAACCTATGAAACAATTTCTGGACAGCTAACTCTTACAGGAACTACAACAAGTGGTTCTAAATCAGTTACTAATATTACCACAACAAATATAAATGCAACAACACTTCATAGTATTACTGGAACAGGAATTCCAGCAGATGTTACTAGAGTAAATTCTATTACTCAAGCAGGGTCTAGTAATAATGGTACGATTGCATTGACTCATGCAGCTACAGCATCTGGTTCTGTAACTCTTACTCTTACTCCTATATCAGTAGATCAATTTAAAATTACGGTTGGGTCTGGACTCACAACTCCAGCAGTATTAGGTGCAGCTGCAAGTGTACTATTAATATCACCGTTTGATAATTCAACAAGGGATCTGACAATGAGATCCCATAAGGACATTGACATCTTTCCAATTTATGGAGGATGGGCAAGTCTACAGAAAAATAGATATGGTCTTGGCCCAAGACAATCAAATGCAACCAAGTATATGTGGGCAGCACCAGCAATTACAGACACTACTCCTTCAAGGATGAATAATATTTCATATGCATATCCTAATATTATAAGAAGGGGTTCACCAGAAACAGGAACAGACAATGTAGATGCAGGATCAGCTGGTGTATATGATACTACTATGGAATATACTAATATTCAGATTGGCGCACATGAATCAGATGTTCATATGAGGATTTCAGATTTTGCAGATGTACGAATAATAGATATGGTAAGAGCATTAAGGTCTGTAGGTGAATCTGGAACACCAGATATGGAAAATAATGGAGATGATGTAGATTGTATCCTAATGGAAGATGGTTCTTATGAGGCATATGAAGATGCTGTTGGAAATATGATACCATTAGAGTCAAGAAAGATCTGGAATGTTCCACCACCATCGTATATTAGATTGATAACATCATAATAGAGTTGTATAACTCTTATAAATATTTTAACAAGATTTAAACAAAGGATTTCAAAATGGCAGCGATTATTACTTCAAAATTCAGATTTCATAATGCCGAACAATTCAAAGAGTCATTCTCAGAGGCGGCTGCAACCAATTACTACCTTTTCGTTGGTCGGCCCTCAGAATTTGCTACTGGTACTACTGGTGGAACAGATTCGGCACCACCCACCCCTGTAGATAATCGTAGGTCAGAAGCATATGATTGGGATGATATGCTTGCAGCTAAAAAGATCGATTCTACTGGTGTAACACACGCAATCCCACGCAGAGACTTGGATGTTTCGGGTGCAACTACATACGATATGTATAGACCGAATTATTCATCAGCTAATACTGCAACTTCTACTGCAACCAACTTATTTGATTCAACATTTTACTTTATGACCTCTGCATATAGGGTCTATAAGGTTTTAGATAATGGTGGCGTTGCTTGGGATGCAGCTGAACCAACATCAACAGCTTCTTCACCATTTACTGTTGCAGTAACAGGAGGAAGTTATACCTTAAAGTATATGTTGACATTATCTACAACTAATGTTCAGAATTTCTTAACACCAGATTTTATACCAGTATCCATTACACCAGAATCGGGTAATGCATTAGCAGATGGTAGATTGGATATTGTCAAAGTAACTACAGCTGGAACTGGTTTATCAGATGCTAGTAGTTGGGATGTTGCAGCTGATAGAGCAATAACAAATGTTCCTATTCGTGGAGATGGTACTGGTGGATTATGTACAATAACTATCGGTGGAACTAGTGGAGCTTCTGGTGGAGCAATAACCACAGTTGCAGTCACAGCAAATGGTACAGGATATACTCATGCAAATATTATTAAAGCTGATATTTCAGAACAACATGATCTCCAACAATCTAATGCATTAACTTTTACTACTGATCCAGCATTGGAAGTTATTATAGGCCCAGATGGTGGACATGGTTCCAATCCTGCAAAAGAACTTGGAGGTTTTTTCTGTTTAATGGATGTTAAGTTGCAACAAACAGAAGCTTATGATTTTTCAGTAGTAAATGATTTCAGACAACTTGGTATTGTTCGCAATCCATATTCATATGCAACAGCTTCTAATTTTACTGGTTCAACAGCACGACAAACTTATGCAATAAAATTTGCAAGTAATTCAGGTACATTCACAGTTGATGAAAAGGTTTCTCAAACAATTCCAGCAGCTGCAATTGGGTCGATTACTTCTTCAGCAAATGGTCAAACTATTACAGTAAATACTAGTGCAATTCATAAACTTGTAACTGGTCAAATGGTAAAGGTTACAGGAGGTGCTTTTGCTGGTAGTGGAGATGCAACAACTAATGGACATGAAGGAACACATCATATTACGGTAACAGATACAGATACTTTTACTTATGTTATAGCATCCACAAGAGCAGTTGATGCTTCTGCAACGGCAACTCTTGGAGCTGGGGCATATACAACATTTGCTCCACAAGCAGTTGTTGTAGAATATGATGCTACTAATAACATTTTGTTTTATGTTCAGAATTCTTATGACAATCAAGGAACAGATTCGGCATATAAACAGAACATACCATTTAGTGGAAACAGTACAATAACAGGAGCCACCTCAAGTGCAACTGGTGTTCCAGATACAAGTAATAGTAGTACATACAACAATACTATATTCGTTAGTGGTTATTCAAATCCTGAAATGCAACCAGATTCAGGTGATGTAATTTATATAGAAAATAGAAAACCAATTAGTAGAGCTTCTGACCAAACAGAAGATGTTAAATTAGTTGTTGAATTTTAAGAAGAAAAATGCAAAAAACAGATTTAAATGTATCACCATATTATGATGATTTTAGTGAGGATAGTTTATTCCATCGGGTATTGTTCCGGCCTGCCTATTCAGTACAGGCTCGTGAACTTACTCAGATGCAGACTATTCTTCAGAACCAAATAGAAAGAATTGGTTCTCACTTCTTCAAAGAAGGTGCAGTAGTTATTCCAGGCCAAACTGGATTTGACATTACCTATTCCTATGTAAAACTCCAAGCAACATTTACAGATGGAGATTCAGTAGCACATACTACTGAAAATTTCAGAACAAGTTTAGTAGGTGTAAAACTTACAGGTGAAACTTCTGGTGTTATCGCAAAAGTTGTTAATACCATAGCTGCAGACTCTACAGATGACCTTACTGTATTTGTTAAATATGAATCTTCTGGAACTGTGGCTGGTGGAACAACTAATACAACATTTGCAAATGGTGAAGCATTAATTACTGATACTGCAATAGCTTATACTACAGGTGGTTCAACAGTTACCATTGCAGCTGGAAATCAGGCTGGACTTTCTGCATCTTCTGCTGCCGCAGGAGTAGGTTCTTCTGCTAGTGTTCAAAAAGGAATCTTTTACATTCGTGGCGCATTTGTTCAAGCAATCACACAAACAATTATCCTAGACAAATATTCTAATACCCCTTCCTACCGAATTGGATTTTCGGTTACAGAATCTTTAGTAACACCTGAAGAAGAAACTGCACTCCTAGACAATGCAACTGGAAGTACGAACTTTGCAGCCAAAGGAGCTCACCGATTAAAGTATACACTTACTCTTGCAAAGAAAGCACTTGGTACTGCTGATGATGCAGATTTTATTGAATTAATGACAGTTAAGGCTGGATTGGTTCAGTCTCAGGTTCGTGCAACCGAATATTCTGTTCTTGAGGATACTCTTGCACGAAGAACATTTGATGAATCTGGTGATTATGTTGTTAGGGGATTTGATATTGATATGCGAGAACATTATGATGATGGACTTAATGATGGTGTGTATAGTCTTGCAGATGGTGGAGATTCTTCAAAGATTGCAATAGGTCTTTCGCCAGGTAAAGCATATGTTCGTGGATTTGAGATAGGTACTCTTGCACAAACATTCATTCCTTTAAATAAGGCACGCACAACCGCCTTTGTTCAAAACAATGCAACCACATTTAGTGCTGGTAACTATCTTACAGTAGAGAATGTTTATGGTTCACCAGATATTACTTCTGATGGAACAGATAGTAAACCATTTAAGGAAATAGAATTGCGTGACCAAAGAATGCCTGTTACTCATCTTGCTGAGTCTAGTTTTGATAATTCAGAAACAGATATTACAGTAGATTCTACAGAAAGATTTCCAGCTACAGGGGCATTTATTGTACAGATAGATGATGAATTAATTTATTGTACTGGTATAGCTTCTGATACAGTATTAACAGTAAGTTCTAGTACTCCAACAGGTAGAGGTTATCTTGGTACTGCCGCAGCTGCCCATGATGAAGATACACCAATTTATGTTTGGGGTATGGATATGTTTCATACTAATCAAAGTTGGAATACCACCGCCTCTTTTGCATCAGAAGGTATAGATACAGGAAATCAAAGACAAGCAAAAACAGTCGGTGTTGCAAGAACCAGAGCATTTGAAGTAGGAACATCTGCAACAGCTACATTAACTGGAGCCCATCCTAGAACTTCAACATTTCATCATTACATTTTTGATGTTAGAATGTTGGCAAAACTTACTATTACTGCTGTTTCAGGTATTGGATTTTCTGCAACGGATTGGTTACATAATGGTGCAAGAGTAAAAGGATCAAGTTCAGGTGCAACAGGAATTGTTTATATTGCACCACAAGATGTACAGTTTCCAATGTCAGGATGTACAACAACAGATGCTGATGCTACAGTAACAGTACCTAGTACAGCTGGACTTGAAGTAGGAATGGGAGTTTATAGTTCTAATGCAGCTATTGTAGCAGATTCTTATGTTTTATCTATAACAAGTGATACTGTATTTGAAATGTCAAAAAATGCTGACGATTCAGGAACAGGTCAAACAGCGGGTAGTTCAAAAACTTTAACATTTGGAAATGCATCTTCAGCTGGTGATGGTAAAACATTACTTAGAGGAACCACATTCCATGTAATACAAACCACAGGAACCTTTACT
>Ga0208408_1002458_pt1 | contig 9948 bp, 13 predicted proteins | sample ETNtaG_4_FD_185776 | JGI IMG/M metagenome (GOLD analysis project Ga0208408, IMG submission 185776) | Marine microbial and viral communities from oxygen minimum zone, Eastern Pacific Ocean - ETNP201406SV67 (SPAdes) (version 2) | ecosystem: Environmental > Aquatic > Marine > Oceanic ... | reverse complement strand
GTTTTTTTAGTTTATATGATATTGATGAGAAGTGTTCAAAAAGACACTAACATGAATTCTAATTATTTTTCAAAAGTGAATGTTATAAACTAGCTTAAGAAAGTCAGGCTATATTATTGTGATGAAAAAATATTTATTTATATCCTTAATCATCTTATCCGGCTGTAGCCAAAATATCGGAAATCTTTCTATTGTTAGTACTCGGCCGACAAATATCAGCAATGAATATGAATCGATTGGTATAATCCAGGGAAAAAGTACGATATACTATTTTCAAGCCGACAAAATGCCACGAATAAATGAGCCAATTCAAAATGCATTAAATATTTCTGGAGCAGATTTAATTACAAATGCTACTTTTGAACTTAAAACGTATCCATACATGAAAATAATAAAAGTAAAAGGTGAGGGTTGGGTATTAAAGAAGGATGATAATATTATTGAAACTCAAAGAAAAAATAAAATTCTTGAGTACGATCCAGAAACAGGTGAGCCTATTTACGAATAGGTATTATTATTTATTTTTTTTGGCTTACTCTTTAGCCTTTTGGACGTCTTATATGAGTGACGTTTTAAATTATATAGAATTCTTGTTAAATTTGAATATGAAAGGGAGATTAAAATGAATAAAACAATATTATCCATTATGTTGATTTTACCAATGATATCTTTGGCCCAGAATTCAATCAATAAGGGCGATAAGGTTCAGAAGCGTCCCACGGCAGATCAACTACGTGAAAGGCTAATTATCGGTGTTGAAAAGGGTAGAATAACGCAGGAACAGGCGGATAAGAGGTACGAAACCTTTATGCAAAATGATGTACGCCCTGATGATAAGCCTGATGTTGAAACACGATATATAAGACTTGGCGTTGAGACGGACGAGTTGAATCGAATTAAAACCAAATTGTGGGATAGTGGTATCACTGATGATCAACTCGATCTTGTCCTTGTCGCGATGATAAGGATGATACATGTTGCAAAGAGCCAAGGAAAAAAGGTTGATTTTAGTCCCCGTTTCCAAACCTACTTTGAAAATAAAGTTGGGCTCAACGATTTACAGATCCAAGTTGTGAAAGGTATTTCCAGGAGGGTCGCACGCAAATTGTGATAATGATTAAAAATTGAAAACAATTCAAATATTAAAAGTTTTATTAGGGCTAAGTAGTATTTGTATTGCTTTTTCAGAATCAGATATTTTAGTTGTAGATGAGTTTAATATTTCTGAAACCAGGGAAGGAGATCCGGAACTTTACTGGGAGTGGGAACCGGAGCCGCGATGGCTAAGTGGTGTTGATTGGGGTGGGGAAACCTTTCATGGATATATTGGATTCGGTGAAAATTTTTTGGAATCATCTCTTTCCCCTGATGATGCTATTGATGTAGAAATTCGGTTTGACAGTAATGAAACTACCTTGTGTCAAACCTATCGGCGCGACCTGGACTATTCTGCTGCAGGCGTTGGTGTTTTCAGGGGTTCAGCTTGGGATATTTCTGATCCGAATAACCCTCGGCGATTGAATATTTGCTTTGTAGAATGGGATGATGAGACCGGTGAACATGTACCCAACTTATTATGGGACCCAGATGATTCTAATTATGGACGGCGGGAATATTTATTTATTATGCTCAGTGATTACGATGGCACAGGGGAAACATATGACAATAATACGGTATTTGATTCAGATGTTATGTATAGTTGGTGGCCAAAACTGAGATCAGGTTATACTTTTTTTCAGACTGATCCTGCTTCATTGACAATTAGGACAGCTTTTATAACGAATTTCTCATCTTTGTCGGATGATGGACAATTGACCCTTTCCTGGGAATTTGAAGAGGAAGGAGTAGATCACTTTGATCTATTTTATTCTACAACAATTCCACCAAATAATTTGCTAGTTCAGTTAGATGCTGATGTTAGGTCTTACTTACATACTGGATTAACAAATGATGAAAAAGTCTATTATCAAATGAAAGGTGTATCCTCTCAGGATGATATTTTGTATTCCAGCATACAAATATGGGGGAAACCGGGTACTGTTTCTATGAATATGAATTTATTAGGGACATGGAATGAGAGAGAAGATTATGGTGATATCTGGGGGTATACTGACCAGACAACGGGTATAGAATATGCCTTACTTTGCGTTCGCGGAGAAGGTTTGAGTGTTATAGATATTTCAGATCAACCAGTTGAAGTTGGGTTTGTTCCTTCCATACAAGTTGGGTCAGATGCTAAGGATGTAAAAGTGTTTGACCATTATGCAGTATTAATTAAGGAAACTGAACCTGCTCAAATCATTGATTTATCAGACCCAGTAAGTCCCAATGTAGTCAGTACGATTCATTTTGGTTTATCTGTGGAAGATGGAGGGGCACATAATTGCTATATCAATGGCCAGTATTTATACGTAATTGGACATGATGCCGGTGGGTTGGAAATCTATGATCTTACCAATCCAGAATCACCGCAATGGGTTGGTGACTATATCACATATTACTATCATGATATATACGTAAAAGATGGAATTGCCTATGCGGCAGCCATTTATGGTGATGGCGTAGATATTTTGGATGTGTCTAATCCTTCGAATATCCAATTATTAGCAAATTTTAATTATGAAGGATCCGGTGCTCACAATTGCTGGACAACTGAAGATGCAAATTATTTAATTGTAGGTGATGAAATTGGAGATGGTAACTGGATCAGAATATTTGATATACAGGACCTGGACAATATTTCCATGGTTGCTGAATATATCGTTGATCCTGAATCGGTTGTACATAATGCATATGTAGATGGGAATCTGCTGTATGTTGCGCATTATACAGAAGGTGTTCGGATTGTTGACCTATCGAATCCTGAAAATCCAGTAGAGATTGCATATTATGATACCTATCTACCGAATGAATATGGGTACGAGGGATGTTGGTCTGTTTTTCCGTATTTTGAATCTGGGAAAATCATAGCTTCGGATCTGCAATCCGGTCTATTTATTTTGGAACACCAACAATCTGTAAATATTGAGAAACCAAATGTTCCGGCTGGATTTAATCTAAAACAAAATTATCCCAATCCATTTAATCCAACCACAAGGATCAATTATACAATTGGTTTGAAATCTTTTGTTAATCTCGCTGTATTTGATGTATCTGGTAATTTTGTAAAAACACTTGTGAATGCCCATCAACCAAATGGGGTTTATTCTTTACAATGGGACGGGACGAATGAATTGGGTAAAAAAATGCCTTCAGGTAATTATTTTATAAAAATCAAGACTGGAGAATTCACTCAATCCCGAAAAATGATTCTTTTGAAATAACCTATAGAAGTAAAATGAATAGGCTATTTCAATTATAGTTCATCATTTACAGAAATTGATATACCTAACTGGGTTTCAACAAGCTTAGCAATCTCCATTTCTGCTGTCATAACTATACCATCTGCTTCAATCAATTCAGCGATCTTTGGTCCCAGGCCTTGGATTTGCTCTGTACTCAGCAATATTTTTATTCGATTCAGGACACTAGTGATATAATTTATTTTTTCACCATCCGCTTTTTGTCCTAAAACCTGGTAAGCTTCATTTAGAAACCTGTCAGCTCGCTCTTCAGAAAATTCTGGGAATAGTTCAGAAATGGCATTAACCCAAGATTCACGCTCTGCATAATCTGCCTGACCATCTGCTAGATGGATGGCTGCACATAAATGAGTCACTGCTTCAATCGGAGACATATTAGATGGATTGTTGAATTCTGGCTCTTTTTTCTTTCTGCTAAACCAGCTCATTATTTTGCTTCCCATTCTGTTGATGTAAGTGTTTTCATACTTAAAGCATGGATTTCATGGTTCATCAATTCGCCCATGGCCTCATAAACTTTTCGATGTCTTTGTATCAAATTGTCTCCTTCAAAATCATTTGAGACGATAACTGCTTCTAAATGGAAACCACCATTATTAAGTTTATGATTTAAATGACGTCCGGTGAAATCTTTGACTTCGAAATGGTATAATTCCATAGCAGATTCGAGTCTCGTTTTCATTACACTTTCAATTGCCATTGTTTTTTCGCTTAAAGAGTTAGAATTTTCATGCATGACTGATCCAAAGTTATTTCAATTAACGGAAAAAGATAAAGCCAAATATTTGGAACTGATTGATGAAATAGATACCGTTCATTCCAGGGCCATTACAAAAGTAATAGGTAGAAAAATATCAGGCATGTTAGATGATGGAAAACTCAATTCAGTAGAGATTGCACTTATTGATGATATTGCAACGCTTATGGAAGTCTTAGAACTTCACCCCGCACTTCCCAATTCTGTTGTAAAAAAGATTTTATTTGCCATGACGTATTTTGTGGATGACAATGATGAAATTCCTGATGTTATTCCGGATTATGGGTATTTGGATGATATAAAAGTTGTGGAATGGGTAATGGATGATATTCAGAGCCAAATCCCACCCATGACCAAGTCGTAGCTTATTTTTGTTTACTAATTGATTTAGTACTGCCGTCCAGATCTTCTTCAGAAAATTGCCATTGGCAAGGTGGACACCACCAGGGTTTTCCATAATACGTTTCTAAATTCTCAACCAATTCTAAAGGTTGATTACATTTGGGGCAATCTCGTTCAGTGCCTTCTTCAGGCCATTTGTAATCGGGACGATATTTTAGCCCATTTTCAAAAGAATGATGTTTTAACATGCCTTGATATTACAGAGTTATATGGGTTGATTAAATATGAGAATTAGAAAATTGATAGAATTACAAATATCAATACACCTATAAGTGAAAAACCAACATAGTTTTGGATTTTTAATTCGTTTTCCATGGTTTCTATCTGAGCCAGATAGTGATCGTAATAAAGGAACACTTCCAAAGTATCATTTTCAGCCACATATATCCTTTTTATACCATCACTTAAATTATTTCGAATCTTTTCGTCTTGTATATTAGGCGGTATATAACTCACTTCGTGGAACCCTGGCAATACGGGCACAGCTCCACCCAAAGGATGATTACCAACATAATATCCATCAATAAAAAAAGGGACATTCATGCTGTCAGTTTTAATTTCAATAAAGCCAAATGATTCTAAATCCTCTACGGGCTGGGCCTGAAGAACCGAAATTGAAAAAAGAAGACCAAATAGTACGAAAAACACCTTTTGCATAGCTGTCAAATTATTTTTGTCTACCTATGAAATCAAATAAGTAAATTTCGCGTTCATGAATTCAATATTTCTTCCAAAAACGCTCTTTTTTATTGTCATTTTTCTTTGTTCCGGGGGGTGTGCTTACTATAATACATTTTATAATGCCCAACAATATTATAAAGAGGCTGAAAAAATCAGATTGCAAAAAGAAGGAAAATCCATTCCCATTACTGCTTTGGATAAATATGGTAAAACTATCCAAAAATGCCAAAAAGTCTTAAGTGATTACCCTGAATCAAAATTTAGAACCGATGCGTTTCTTCTCATGGCAAAGTCAAAGTATTACAGAAAAGATTATGATCTTGCAATAGATGATCTAAGGATTGTAACCCAAGATGGGGACGATAACCAAATTGAAGAAGCCCAGTATTTGCGTGCCCTATGCAAATGGAAAAAGGGAAATGCACAAACAGGGATTAATGAATTAACAATATTGTTAAATATTTCCCCTTCGAAAGAAATTCAATCAAAATGCCATTTATCTCTTGCGGAGATTGCACAGGAATTAAAAGATTCTGATTTGGCTATGTCCCATTTACTGGATGGGGCAAAACTCACAAAAAGCCGTGATCAAAAAGGTGTGATTTATGGACGCTTGGCAGAAATGGCTTTTAACAAGGAAGATTATGATATAGCCAAAGATAGCTACGCAAATGTAATCACCAATTCATTATCCAAAGAACAAATTGAAAATGCCCATCTACAATTATTAAAAATACTAAGAATCCAGAAAAACTATAAGGCAGCTTCTCGGAAGATCAAAGGCATGCTGACCGATGATAAATTTAAACGAATTTCAGGAAATTTAGAATTGGAATTGGTTCAGCTTTATCGTGCACAAGGTGAAATATCCGAGATTGAAACCCGACTGGAATCTATCGTAAATGATTACCAGAGGACTCTAGTTTCTGCGGAAGCTTATTATCTATTGGGAAAAATATACACATCCCAAAAATGGGATTTGAAAAAAGCTAAAGAATATTTTGATCAGGTTAGTAAAGAATCTAGTAAATCGCTTTTCTCTCCTATGGCTAAAAGTCTGAGCAAAGCCATCGGAGCCTATCAGGAAGCAGAGAAAGACCTCGAAACTCATTTGACAATTTTAACACAGGATACCACTCAGATATCAACTGAATCGGATACGTCTGTCTTTGATCCAGAAACGGGTGAAGCTATTATTGAAACACTAAATCCTTTAGTCTCTGCTGTAGCTCCGGATAGAACGATTCCTGAACTTTATTATCAATTGGCCGATCTTGAAGCATTCAGTTTTAAGCGCTATACCAAAGGGATTCAATATTTAAATCAAATTAATTCTGAATATCCCGAGTCTCCCTTTCATGCCAAATCCATTTTTACAATGGCCTTTATGTTCGAAAATATGGCAGATTCTGTCAATGCCCAATCCACACGAGATCATTTATTGGAATCCTTTCCAAATTCGGAATATGCTGCTTATATATCAGAAGATGTAAAAGTGGAAAAAAAGAAGCAGGAGATCTTGTATTCCAAGGCAGAGTCCCAAGTTACTAGTAACCCTGATAATGCGATCCAACTATTAAAAGAATCAATCATCCTCAATGAAAAAAGCGACTTGGCAGTATCGGCAGCGTATACAATCAGTTACCATTATGATCAGTCTACAGAAATTGACAGTGCCTTGAAATATTACCAATGGATTCAAGATAATCATCCAAGGTCAGACCAATACCATAGTGCAGCGAAAAGGGTTCAAACTCTGCAGATGGTTTTATCTTCAATCGAGACTGTTACGGATACTATTAATATCATTAGGGATGACAATTGAGAGCGAATTTTCTTTCTATATGTTATCGTTCAACTCGATTTATCATTACCAAAATACTTTATTTTTCCCAGGCATTATTATTTCGTTCAAAAGATCTTGAACCTGCTGTCATAGGTGGTGATGCTTTTCTATCCACTATTTCAATTATTAGTGCCCCTTTTTTCAATTTTAAAATCCCATCCGGAAATGACGTTGAAGTTTTCGGGTTAGAATTCCCATCACCATTAGTGGCCGCATCATTTAAATCGGAAACGGAGATCCTGAAAATTTGGCTCCAAATGGGACTAGGTGGTGCCATTTTTAAAACAATTATGAAAAATGAGCGATTGGGGAATAAAAGACCACGTCTCCAAGATGCCAGCCTTGCCGGAGAAAAAGGATTGTTGAATTCTATGGGGTTACCGGGAAAAGGAGTAAAGTCTTTTGCTGCTGAAATAGCTGATTTATTTTTGTGGAATTTTGATCGTCCTTTAGGTGTGAGCGTTGGAGGAGATACAATTTTTGAATATGTTGAAAGTGTTACTCATATTGAAGGCACATTAAAAAATAAATCTAATTCCTATTTTTATGAACTTAATGTCAGTTGTCCAAATACAAAAAATGGACAAACGATCGGGGACGATCCTTTAGAACTAGAAAAACTACTGAATGAATTAAGGTCAAATATGCGAAAACCAATTTCTGTAAAAGTTTCCCCGGATCTTTCAAATGAGACACTAATGTTGATAGGAGAAATTTGTTCGGATGTAAATCAAGTGTTCATCAATGCAGGAAATACACAATATAAAAAATCAATTGATGTAGGTGTTAAAGCGAAAAATTTCATAATGGAAGGAGGAGGATTCTCCGGCCCTGCACTTTTTGATCGAACTTTAGAAATGGTGAAATTATTTTCAGAATTTGATCTACCAATTATGGCGACAGGCGGTATTTCCAACATTCACCACATTGATGCTGCTAAGGAAAATGGCGCTTCATTATTTGGGATGGCCACTGCACTGGTTCTAGACCCCTACTGCGTTCCTAAGATCAACAAACGATTATAATGTTCACGATTGTATTACTGGAGCCTCAAATCCCGCCCAATACGGGCTCTACAGGGCGTTTATGCGGCGCAACCAACACAAGGCTTCATATCGTAGGAAATTTGGGTTTTGAGCTATCAGATAAAACATTGAAAAGAGCAGGGCTGGATTATTGGGATCATATTGATTGGAACTATTTTCCAGATTTAGAGAAATATTGCGAAAATTTGGTAAAAAATGAAAGATTTCACCTATTGACCACCAAATCATCTGAGCCGTACACTTCACGGCGATTTATAGATGAAGATCATCTTGTTTTTGGCAGTGAAACATCTGGGATCAACGAAATATTTTTAAAAGAGAATTGGAATAACACCTGTACCATACCTATGGATAATTCAAATATTCGAAGTTTAAATCTTGCCACCAGTGTAGGTATTGTGCTCTATGAAGCGATTCGTCAAACCGATGCTATTTAAGCCCAAATTCTATATCTTGTTCCTGATCTTTTTTTATGGTTGCGCAAATTCTCCTAGGTATACAACAGGAAATGGTAGCTCAGTACGATCCAAATCTTCTAAAATAACCAAACCAAAAACGAGTAAAAAATCAAGAAAGACAAAGCATCGGAAAGTTTTGAAAGGTGTGAGTTCATTTTATGCAGAAGATTTCCATGGAAAACTCACTGCAAATGGTGAAGTTTATGATATGTATGGCGTCACTGCAGCACATAAAACATTACCATTGGGTACTGTTTGCCGGGTAACCAACCTTGCTAATAGCAAATCTCTAATCTTGAGGATTAATGATCGTGGTCCTTACATAAAAGGACGAATTCTTGATTGTTCTTATGGCGCTGCGAAAAAATTAGACTTTATCAACCAGGGTACGACAAAGGTTAAAATTGAAGTCATCGAATGGGGAGATGGCGCCTACATGCAACATAGGAAGATGAAATAATGAAGAAATATTATATGGTAGTTAATCCACATGGTGGATTGAAAAAAGGTATTGGTATCCTTGATAAAGTAAAACCTATTTTTGATGAAGGTGGTGCTGAATTGACTATATTAGAAACTGAATATGCCGGTCATGCCCGGGATATGGTTCGGGAAAAAGATTTTACTGGATATGATGGTTTTTGTGCCATTGGCGGTGACGGTACTATGCATGAAGTTATCAATGGTATGCTGAAACGGCCCGATCAACGGAAAATACCTATCGGATTAGTTACAGGTGGAACTGGAAATTCATTCATGCATGATTTGGATTGCCTTGACCCTGAAAATGCAGCCAAGCGAATTCTCACTGGACGTCTTCGTCCCATTGATATTGCAAAAGTTGATGCAGATGGAGAAACTATTTACGGATTTAATATTGTTGGTTGGGGAATGCCCACCGATATTAACTTTTTAGCGGAAAAAATGCGTTGGCTCGGCGAACAACGATATAATGTAGCATCGATTATTGAAGTGATGAAAGGAAAGCAGCGCCTGGCGAAATTGATTATCGATGGAAATACTGTTGTTGGAGATTATGGGTTTATTCTTGGGTGTAACACCATTCATACAGGAAAAGGAATGATGATGGCGCCCTTAGCGCAACTTAATGATGGGTTAATCGATTTAATCATTGCTAGGAAAGCCGGAAGATTCAAATTATTGCGGTTATTTCCTAAATTGTTCAGTGGTGGTCACGTAGGTGATCCATTAGTAGACTATCACCAGGTAAAGGAATTCTCAATCATTCCTCAGGAAGACAATATACTTAATATTGACGGTGAAATGATTGGGAGTACCCCCATTCATGTGACTGTAGAACAAGGATTGATTGACGTTCTGGTATAAATAAGGAAAAAAGTATGAGTATGTTCAAAGGACGAAATCTGATAAATGC
>Ga0208408_1002451_pt1 | contig 9969 bp, 9 predicted proteins | sample ETNtaG_4_FD_185776 | JGI IMG/M metagenome (GOLD analysis project Ga0208408, IMG submission 185776) | Marine microbial and viral communities from oxygen minimum zone, Eastern Pacific Ocean - ETNP201406SV67 (SPAdes) (version 2) | ecosystem: Environmental > Aquatic > Marine > Oceanic ... | reverse complement strand
TTCGCTGATACTGTTGCCGCCCCATGTTCCGCAACCCATCGAGAGTGAAAAAGGCAGTCCATTATCAAAACTGCCTCCGGTGGCAAAACAATGTGCTTGGTTCACAATCACACGGCAAGCAGGAAGACTCAACCCTATTTGCAAAGGCCGAGATTCGTCTGTTGAATGTAGTCCTACTGAATGTCCCTTGCCCTGAAAATCATAAATTTCACGGACTTGTTCACATGCCGTTTCAAAATTTGAGGCATGATACACGGTTAACACTGGGCACAGTTTTTCGCCAGAAAAAGGGAACTCAAACCCCGTTCCAGTCTCTTCGACCATTAGCATTTTGACATTATTTATTTCTACACGTTTAAGTCCAATAGCTTCCGCAATTTCCGGAGCCGACTTTGCGATTAAATCTGGATTAAGCCGTCCTTGTATCCATAATGCATTTTGTAAATCTTGTGTTTCTTCCTGACTCAGCATTGTGCCTCCCTCCTTTTCAAGAGCGGTAACCGCTTTTTCATAAACCTCATCCACTATCACGACGCTATTTTCAGAAGAACAACTGGTTGCGTTGTCAAATGCTTTTGAGACAGTAATTTTTTTTGCTGCTGAAACAAGATCAGCTGTTTCATCGATGATTGTTGAAACATTGCCTGCGCCCACTCCAATAGCCGGAGTCCCGCTGCGGTACGAGGCACGCACATTGTTTTGTGAGCCAGTGACTACGATGAGATCAACCAACTGCATTAACTCATGAGTTGCTTCTTTGCTGACAGGAGTCGGTAGTTTCTGGATGAGGTTTTCCGGATGTCCCATATTCCTTAGAACTTTCTGCAGCAAATCCACAACTCGCTGGCAAACAGCTTCACCCTTAGGTGAAGGTGCGAGAATAATTGCGTTCCGGCCTTTAATCGCGTTTATAGTTTTATTTAGCGGAGTGGCTATTGGATTTGTTGAGGGTGTAACTCCACCTACTACCCCGACTGGCCTTGCAATTTCCACTAAACCTTTTTCCGGAAGTTCCCGGATAATTCCGCAGGTAAATACATTTTTTAAATCTCGCAAGAGTCCAAGTGTCTTCCGGTGATTCTTGATAATTTTGTCTTCAACATTACCTAAGCCTGTCTCAAGGACTGCCTGCTTTGCAAGAGATCGGTTTGTTTCTGGTGCAATAATTGCCCAGGCTAAACCGACGATTAATTCGTCTACAACTGCCTGACTGGCCGTTTCAAATTGTACTTGTGCCGCCCGTGCTTGAGCAACGACTGTTTCAACTGTGGTTTGGGACATTTTAGCTTTCTTAATTACTCCGGGAAAATCCCATTGCAGTGGAGTCTTCGGAGTTTTTTGAGATAGTTTCATCCGCCTGAGCATTGTGCACAAATAGCATTACAGAAAGATGAATTCGCACACTGGTAAATAGTGATGAAATATTATTTAAATTATTTGTGTGTGTCAAGGATAATTAGCCAATACAAGTTTCCGGACAAATTGAACATGACGACAAATAATGATTTAGATAAAATCTTTATGCTAAAAAATTGTTCGAAAGTTTTTTCTTGACATAAATTTAATGCTTGTATTAGAGTTAAAGCAATCATCACGTCTTTGACTGCTATGATGGTTGCGGTCTTCCAGATGCACGATCTGGAACCAGGTCCATTGGTATTTTATAATTCTCCTGATTTGATATGGATTGTTTTTGCTGCTATGTTTTATGCAAATGTATCAATTCTCTTCATAGGTTTAATTGAAACTAAGACGATTTTGTATCTATTAAAAATACCTTTCCAGTTTTTAGCTCCAATGATTTTGCTGCTGGCAAGTATTGGCTCTTATATTGGACGTGGTCTGGTACTTGATGTGATGGTAATGTTTATATCTGGAATCATGGGTTTTTTGCTTAGAAGGTCCGGTTATTCTATCCCTGGAATTGTGCTAGGTATTATTCTAGGGAAAATCGGTGAACAAAATTTTGCTCAGGGTATGCAGATGGTTCATTATGATCTGCTGGAATATCTATCGCGGCCAATTTGCCTATTATTGATAGTTGCGGGTTCATTAACTTTACTCGCTGGCATTTACAAAGCCTTGTCATTTTCGTTTAAGTCATGAATTTGTTGTCAAAAACATGACATCCAAGCCAATTCTTCAAGAAAAATCTTCAATACGCGTTATTTTCTGGATTTGCATTGCAGAAATTCTGACAATGCAGGGAGTCTTTACGTTTTCATCCATGCTTCCTTTTTTTTTAGCGGAATGGAAGTTGGACAGTATTGACGCGGGCTGGATCAGCGGGATATACTATGGATCCTACATGATATCTGTCATGATTCTTGTCAGCCTTACCGATTGGATTGATGCGAAAAGAATATACATCGTTGGTGTTTTTATTACTCTTACTAGTTGCATAGGATTCGCATTGTTTGTTGAGGGTTACTGGAGCGCAATGTTTTTCAGAACTCTGGGAGGAATAGGCCTGGCAGGAACTTATATGCCAGGCCTGAAAGCTCTGACAGACCGTCTCTCTGGTATATCTAGGGTTCGTGCTACATCTTTTTATACCTCCTCATTTGGCATCGGTAGTGCACTTTCTTTCCTAATTGGAGGGTCAATTATGGAATGGCTCCCGTGGGAAATGGCTTTCTGGATAGCAGGCTTATGTGCTTTGCTGGCACTTCTGATTGTGACTGTAACCCTTGAAAACCGTCCCAACCATGTAGGAGAGCGCTCTGGACTTCGTTCGCTGGATTTTAGACCAGTATTAAGAAACAGGGATGCAATGGGTTGGATCGCCTGCTATTCAACTCATAATTATGAACTGTTTGCATTCCGTTCTTGGATCGTTGTCTACCTTACTTTTGCGATGTCAGGGATTTCCTCTGGGATCCAAGTTCAACCTTCTATAGTTGTTTTCTTTGGCGTATTGCTCGGTATGCCGTCTAGTGTCATCGGGAATGAACTGGCAATGCGTTACGGAAGAATACGTGTTGTAGTAAGCATCATGTGTCTCTCAGCTGTTTTAGCCTTTGTGGTTGGAAACAGTATAGGTCTTTCAGCACCTTTGTTGATTGCACTTGTCCTTGTTTATGGATGTTTTGTTACAGGAGATTCCGCTTCAATCACCACTGGTGCAATTGAAAGTGCTTCAGAGGGAAATCGTGGAGTTACAATGGCGGTTCACTCCAGTGTAGGCTTTATTGGTTCCTTCCTTGGTCCGATTGGTTTTGGACTAGTACTCAGTGCTTTTGGAGGTCATAACAGCTCAGAAGCTTGGTTTTGGGCATTTTCCTCAACAGGATTTGTGCTCCTGATTGGACCGGTTCTACTTTTTGTTTCTAAGAAATATGCAAAATAAATAATACTGATGATTTGACTAAAATGAAAATTCGGCATTAATCGGAGCTGAGTTCATTGTCAGCCCTCCCGTTATATTTAATTGTAGCCCTAATTGTCTGCAACAAATATCTTCACTTACATATATAGATATTATCCCCTTATATCAATCGCATATATTAATTTATTTGAATAGATGACATGTTGTGTAAATTACCAACATGTCTGTAGTCTTGATTGATTGAGAGAGGTCTTTTATACTATGATTCCAATAAATATTCTTCCACATATTGTTACAGGAAATCATGTCAGTGCTTATCAACAATAATACAAAATTACTGGTTCAGGGAATCACCGGGTCCCAGGGAATGCTCCACACCCGCGGTTGCAGAGATTACGGAACCAATGTAGTTGCCGGTGTGACACCGGGCAAAGGTGGACAGGACTTTGAAGGAGTACCGATCTATAATACTGTTCTGGAGGCCGTTAAGGCATCGGGTGCAAATGCGTCAATGATTCTAGTTCCACCACCTTTTGCGGCCGATGCGATCATGGAAGCTGCCGGTGCGGGAATACCGTTGATTGTTGCCATCACTGAGGGGGTACCAGTTGTGGATATGGTACGCGCGATTACTTTTGTACGACAAAAAGGCTCACGGTTGATTGGACCGAACTGTCCGGGTATTATTACTCCGGGTCTATGTAAAATTGGAATTATGCCGGGACCGATTCATAAATCCGGTTCTGTTGGTATCGTTTCACGTTCTGGAACCTTGACTTATGAAGCAGTTGGACAGATAAGCAGAGTCGGTCTGGGGCAGTCAACCTGTATTGGCATAGGTGGAGACCCTGTGAACGGAACTAATTTCATTGATTGTCTGAAACTATTTGAAGCGGATGCACAAACTGAATCCATAGTTATGATAGGTGAAATTGGTGGGGACGCCGAAGAACAAGCCGCTGCTTTTGCAAAGGAAAATGTTTCCAAGCCGATTGTAAGTTTCATTGCCGGACAAACAGCACCTCCTGGAAGACGTATGGGACATGCTGGCGCAATTATTTCCGGGGGTAAAGGAACCGCTGCCGAAAAAATGAGTGCCCTGCAGGAAGCAGGAATTCATGTGGTTAAAACTCCGGCAGAAATCGGTGAAAAAATGCTGGAAATTATCGGTTAAGTTCGGATTATTTTTCCTATATTTTTGCCACTGAAGATCACTGCTCTGCTACTTTAGTCTACAAACAATTTAGCGGACAAATAGTTGGGGAAATATTTACAGCAGTTTCTGATCTTTAATCAACTAATCAGTTTCTTAAACCTACTTGATTTAATTTAGGCTGCTGAAGTACTGAAGCGGGGATTGCGTTTATAATTGCATGTTGGATGCGGGGGTCAGTCTGCAAGGTGGAGATTATTTTTTCGATGTTTTTATATTCGAAATATTTGCAGAAAATGGATAGGTAAAGTTGGTTGATGCGCTTTTCTGCTTTTGAACCATTCCTTGTTTCGACTTCTACGATTCGGCTTGCGATCTTGTTGACCAGCCATGGCATTTCTTCAAACTTATGCCGGAACAAGTCAAAAATTTCAGCAAAAACCTCTATCAGGGAAACAGAGAATTCTTCATTAAGTGCCTCTGGTTCTATATTGTAGTAGTTGCTGACGCGTTGCTTTATGTGTTCCAGCATCCTACCTTGAAGCATGTTGATCAGCAGTTCCATTGCCTGCTTTTTATCAAAGTTCGATTCATCCGAATCGGCCACGTCAAGCGACTTAAGACAATCAGCTATAACCAGTGTATAGGGACTGATATTTGACATTATTACTGAAGACCAGCAGATAACCTGAAAAAAGATTCTCTTTGCTTGGTTTAACTAAGAAAAAGTTTAAAAAGATGCATTGTCAAAACATGAGCAATGCTAAAAAAGCCATCCCACAATTTTATAAAGCCTGTCAGTTTTATGCAAGCAGATTGGGAAAAAAATACATTATTATTATCTTACCGTGAACTGTGCAAAGCGCACACCATTACCACCAGCTCATTTTGATTGCATAATCAATAGTTGATTTAAAGTTGGGTTGTTGTGCGCAATTAGTTGCATTCAATGATCATCTCGGGATTTTCTTCCCAAGTGGCAACTGTTAACACGCGATATCCTGTGTGGCAGATCATCTCGGATTTGCGGTAACAATAGAAAACATGGGGCGGGCAAGATACATAATATTGACTGTCAGTACGAGGCATTTCCTGCATTACAACTGTATCTGTGCAGCCTGTAATTATGGTGGCGAAAAGCATGAACAAACAACGTGACATTTCATTCCTCTATAGTGATGCGGATCGGTTGATGATCAGAAGCCGCGGTTTCTGTGTTGACAGAAACTTGATTAATTTGCGGAGAGAGGTTTTGACTGAGGAAAAAATAATCACGGCAATGCGGACCTTTTTTCCATTGTTTGTGATCAAAAATTCCGCAGGTTGGGCTCCTCTTATTTTCCGGATTTACTATATTCCAGGCATCAACCAGATTCGGGACATCTTCAGGAAATGCTGACGTTATCAGCCGATATGAAGCGCTTTCCGGAACAAAATTAAAATCGCCGCAGATCACCATTTTTTCCGAACGTTTTATGAGTGCAAACGGGCTGTTTGGAAAATCGAGTCCAGCTTCTCGTGACTGTGCGCAGGCTTCTTCATGCAGTTCTCGGATGCGCTGAACTTGTGCCAACTGTTGTTTTTCTGAGAAAAATTCAAGGTGAGTGTTCATCAACCGTAAATTACCGGAACCTGTACTGAGTACCATTTCAGTCGTCTGCCTTGACATAAATCTCGCTTTTGGATCAGCAGGTGAAGGCAGTAAATGATGCAGCACCTGAAGAGGTGAACGGCGGGTCAAGATCAAATTACCGAATTGCCTGCGTCCACCGTTTTTTCCTCCGGAACGGTCTTGTGACGCGCCGTAAAAAATCTCATAGTTTGAAAATAACTTTTGCAGTTCACTAAATTGATCACTGCCGTTGGCTGTGTCAGGATCATTGCGTGAAACTTCCTGCAGACACAAAACATCGGGCAATCCGTCCTGCTGAACAACATCCGCAATTTTGTGCAAATCAATACGACCGTCCACACCTTTCCCATACTGAATGTTCCAACTTACGATAGTCAACATTTGATTTTAATTTGATTCAAATTTACCCAGCATAGTTTGCCCTTTAATTCCAGTCAGCTTGACAGCAAGAAGTTGGTTCCGCAAATCAGTTTCATGCGTTTCTTCAAGTACAACCCTGATAAAATTATCTGTGTAACCACTGACATCAGCCTCCGGTTTTCTGGATTCACAGAGAACATTCCGGGTTTGCCCGATAAATCGCTGATGAAATGAAAAGCGTTTTTTTGAGCTTAATTCACGTAAAATTTTACTACGATTTTGTTTGATCTGGGGCAGTATTTGTTCCTTCAGTTGAAAAGCAGGAGTCCCCTCACGTGCAGAAAACGGAAAAACGTGAAAATATGTTAGCGGAAGTTTATCCAATAAATTCAAAGTGTTTTTAAATTCCAACTCACTTTCTTCCGGAAAACCAACCATTACGTCAGTGCCAATACACAGATCCTGAACAGTTTCAAAAGCGCGCCATATTTCATCTGCGTACTGAGCAGTAGAATAACGTCGCTTCATTTTTTTTAAAATAGTATCAGCACCGGACTGCACAGGTAAGTGGAAAAACGGCACCAATTTGTGCTGAGGATCATTCATATACTGCAAAAGAATTTCCGGAACAGTTGTGGGTTCAATTGAGCTTATCCGGATACGTACCAGTCCGTGAAGACTGTTGAGATAATCAACCACATCCACAATAGTTAATTTACCTATTTGATAAGTACCAACGTTCACACCGGTTATCACAATTTCCCGGGCACCTTCTTTAACCAGCATTAAGGCTTCTTCCTGTAAATTCTGGAATTCCCGGTAACGGGAACGTCCCCGCGCAAAAGGAATGATACAGAACGAGCACATGAAATCGCAACCGTCCTGTATCTTCAACGAGGCACGAGTATTTTGCAACTCTGCTGCATTGTCTTCATGACATAATGTGACTTCTGCAGGGTTGATCTCCGCTGAAGTTGTATTTGTCTTCATGGAATGGACATCCTCTTTTGCTTTCAATTTTAATTGTGTATCTACCTCAATTGATGAATAGGAATGCCCTTCACCGGTCAGCCGGTACTGAGCGTGTCTTGACTCCTGCGGATTATTCGCTGGTTTAGAAAATGAACGCGGAACAACAGGTGCGCTAAAAATATTTTTGTTTATTTTAGGACGTACAATTAAAGGTGGACCTGCAGGGTCGACTTGTTGCAGATAATCAGCAAGCCGCATTTTTTCTTCGCTGCCGATTACCAGATTAACACCATCGATACTTGCAATTGCCTGTGGATTGATCTGGGCATAACAACCAACGACAGCGATCATTGCCTTAGGATTCAAGTTGTGAAGAGCCCGAATTGCCTGACGGTTTTTTGCGTCGCTGTGTTCTGTGACTGTACAGGTGTTGATTATGCAGATGTCAGCGGATTCCGTGTCCGGAACAACTCTGTATCCCTGCTGTTCAAAACGGCGGGCTAGCACATCGGTTTCAGATTGATTGAGTCGGCAGCCAAGTGTTTGAAAAGATACACGATTTAAGGTAGGAGCTAAACCTGTAATTTGCTCTTCCGAAGCCAAGAAAGCGATATCAGCGGAAATATCAGGTTCTGTCAAAATAGACATATTGTGGATTAACTGGTGGACTGTGGAAGTTCCTCCTGGTAATAATGCATGGTATTGAGAAATGTTTCAATACTAATTGAGTTCAAAGTCGCAATTGTTATTTCATCAATTTCAAGCATGATTTGTGAAAGAGCCTGTCCAATTTCAGTTTCATCAGCGGACTCGTGTTCAGCAGGAGGTTGTCGTATATCTTCAAATATTTCAGCAATATCTAAGAGGGTAATACGTTTTGTGTTGCCGATAAAACGGTAACCTCCACCTGCACCACGTACAGAGCCGACTAAGCGTGCCCGCACTAAAGAATGAAGAACTTTCACCAAATGATGCGAGGAGATATCGTATTTGTTCGCAATTTCTGTGGCGGAAAGGTGTCTCTCCGGTTTACTTGCTAATTCCAAAATTGAGAATAAGGCAAAACGTGTTGCTTTATTTAGTTTCATTATAGATGGCGAATAAAAGGTTTGTCGTTGTTATTTTGCGGTGCAGGGTTCAATCAGCGACATTTTTTTCAAGTTGTATGAAAGGGCCTCCACGCATTCCCTGACTGCGGAAAAAAGACATGTTCAGATGATCACTTCGTGCGAGCATGGTACGGATTTTTTCAATACCAGTATTTTTAAAATGCTGACAGATGCTGTCAAAAAGTTTGCTGCCGACTCCCATTTCTCTCGCATCGTTATGCACACCTAACGCAAAAACCCAACCGCAGGGAGGAGAACCAAATTCCCAGGCACGGACTTCTCCAAGTATATATCCGCAAAAATTATGCTCAGTTTCTGCAACGAGGAAAAAACCGGACTCCCCGTTTCCAAAACGATCAAAGGCGGCCTGCCAATAATCATTTTTTTCGATACCTGTGTTTTGAGCGTCCAGCTTAATTATCTCAGTGAGATCATCCTGCACAGCATCACGAATAAGAGTACTCTCTTCTGCTTTAAATAATTTGGAATCAGCAGTTTTAGGTAATTTATTTTTTTTCATATCATAAGAATTCAAACTTGACACTCTATTAGCTAATATGTAACTTGTATTCCTAAACAAGTAATTCAGTACTTGTATCTAAGCATAATATCGATGTGACGCACAGTCAAAGCTTTTTTTAGTCAATGGCAAACGTTCCATCACTTAAGGAGGCAAACTAAATAATGATAGAATTTAACACACAACCGGAGCAATATCAACACTGGTCACTCGAATTGGACGGACCTGTCGCCACGCTCAAGTTGGGAGTGAACGAAGACGGCGGACTTCAGCCTGGATACAAATTAAAACTTAATTCCTATGATTTAGGAGTTGATATAGAATTGCACGACGCAGTTCAGCGGTTACGTTTTGAACATCCGGAAGTCAGAACAGTTGTTCTCACCTCAGCCATGGAGAAAGTTTTTTGTGCCGGAGCAAATATAACAATGCTCGGACTATCAACCCATGCTCACAAAGTGAATTTTTGCAAATTCACCAACGAAACCCGTAACTCGATTGAAGATGCTACGAGTTTTTCCGGGCAAACCTACATCAGTGCCATTAACGGTACTGCAGCCGGAGGAGGGTACGAACTGGCACTTGCGAGCGATTATATCATACTCGTTGATGATAGTTCCAGTGCAATTTCGCTTCCGGAAGTTCCACTGTTAGCCGTACTTCCCGGAACGGGCGGACTCACTAGAGTTGTAGATAAACGTAAAGTGCGCCGCGATCACGCAGATTATTTTTGTACAGTCACTGAAGGTATGCGTGGAAAACGGGCGGTTAAGTGGAAACTGATAGATGAACTTATTCCACGTTCAAAATTTATTGAAAAAGTAAAGGAACGCGCCCTTGAATTTGCGCAAAAATCCTCACGTCCGGAAAACGAAAAAGGCATTATACTTACCC
>Ga0208408_1002442_pt1 | contig 9981 bp, 8 predicted proteins | sample ETNtaG_4_FD_185776 | JGI IMG/M metagenome (GOLD analysis project Ga0208408, IMG submission 185776) | Marine microbial and viral communities from oxygen minimum zone, Eastern Pacific Ocean - ETNP201406SV67 (SPAdes) (version 2) | ecosystem: Environmental > Aquatic > Marine > Oceanic ... | reverse complement strand
TCTAAATAATTAGACTACCGGAGATGATCCTCCATCTACATTAACAGCAGTTCCTGTGACATAACTAGCTTTAGATGAAGAAAGAAAACAAATAACATTTCCAACCTCTATTGCTTCTCCAACTCTTTCCATTGGAACATTTTTCCCCATTATCTCCCAATGATCTTCTAAAGTATAATCGGGCTTTTCTTTTTGAATGTTTTCTACTCTAGTTCTATGCTGACCTGATTTTAACAATCCTACACATACTGTATTGACCCTTATATTTTGAGATGCATATTCTTTAGACCATGCTTTTGTCAAAGAAATTCCTGCAGCTCGAGATAAAGATGTTGGTTGACTTCCACCAGCAGTCGCTTTACCACCAGGTGTTGTAATATTTACGATACTTCCGGAGCCACTATCTTTCATATCTCCAATGACTGCTCTAGCGCAATAAATTGCTCCATAAACTTTTAGACTTAGATCTTCTGTTAGTTGTTCATTAGTCATTTCTTCTAATGGAGATGCAGAAGAAGTTCCTGCATTATTGACTAGAATATCTATTTTCCCAAACTCGTCTTTCACTTTGTTTATTGAACTAATAACTGAAGATTCTTCTCTTACATCTGTTGAAATTGCTAATACTTTTCCTTTAGCTTCTTTTTTTATTTCTTTTGCTGCGTTATCTAGCTTTTCTTGAGTTCTAGCTAGTATTGCAACATTTGCACCTTCTTTAGAAAGAGAGATTGCAGCTGATAATCCAATACCATCACTACCACCTGTAATTATTGCATTTTTGCCATTTAATCCAAGGTCCATACTTTTGTCCTTTCAGTTATAATGAGTAAATTCTTAAGAATATATATCAATAGGAATTATCTTTGAAGCCTTTAAATGTAAATAAAAGAATTATTCTAGGACCAGGTCCATCATCTGCTAATCCAGATGTACTAAATTCTATGTCTAATCCAATACTTGGATACTTAGATCCTGACTTTTTTAAAATACTTGATGATGTTAGAGGAGCTCTTAAAAATTTATACAGAACAAATGATCATGCATTCGCATTAAGTGGATCAGGATCATCTGGGATGGAGGCTGGTCTTACTTGTCTTGCAGAAAGAGGGGACAAGATAATAATTTGTAGCTACGGATATTTTTGTGAGAGACAAATCTTAATGGCTGAAAGGCTTGAATTAAATATTATTCCTATAAGAACTGAGTGGGGTAAACAAATGGATCCCTCTTTATTAGAAGATGCTCTAAAAGAAAACCCTGATACAAAACTTGTTGTAGCCACTCATGCAGAAACAAGTACAGGAGTTTTGCAAAATATTGAAGAGCTTGGAAAAATAGTTTCTAAATCAAACGCTTTGTTTATGGTTGACTGTGTTACTTCTATAGCTGGAACAGAAATTCTCTTTGATGATTGGAATATAGATTTTAGTTATTCTGGTTCTCAGAAATGTTTAGCATCTCCTCCAGGTTTATCACCTTGTGCTATGTCAGATAGGGCTTATCAATATATAAAGAACAGAAAGACAAAACCCTCATCTTGGTACTTAGATTTATCAATGGTTAATGAATATTGGGATAAAGAACACATTCCTCAATATACTGTTGCTATAAGTTCAATTTATGCTCTTTATGAATCCCTTAGACTGCTTGAAGAAGAAGGGATTGAAAACAGATGGAATAGACATAAAGTAAATGCTGAAAAACTTCGAAAAGGATTAAGTGACATAGAGCTTAATCTTCCCATATCTCCTGAAGATAGGCTTGATCAATTAACTGTAGTAACAAAACCCGATCATATTGATGATGTTGAATTCAGAAATAAACTAATTTATGATTACAATATTGAAATTGGTAGGGGACTTGGAGACTTTGCGGGTAAAGTTTTCAGAATTGGCTTAATGGGAGAGTCCTGTAAATCAGAATACGTAGATCAGATTTTGGATATATTTAAAAAAGAAATTTAGAATTAAATTTTACCTAAATCTTAGATTTTTTCTACTTAGTTCCCCAATATTAGTACAACCCATAAGTTTCATGTCTCTTTCTAAGGCAGTTTTATATAAGCCTAGAGCTTTCTCAACTCCTGCTTGACCTGCAGCTGCTAATGCATAAAGATATAATCTTCCGCCTGCAACGGCTTTAGCACCAATAGATAAGGCTTTTAGCATATGCGTTGACCTTTGTAATCCACCTTCGCAAATAACATCTATTTTATCTCCAACTGCATCTACAATATCTGTTAAAATATCAAAATTAGCTACTTGTCCATCAAGCTGTCTTCCACCATGATTTGACACTACAATTCCTGTACAACCTATATCTACTGCTCTTTTAGCATCTTCAACACTTACTACACCTTTTAGAGCAAAATCTTTACCCCAATCAGATGCAAGCTTCTCTGCATCGTCCCAACTCATTGATTGATCGAGCATTGTAGAAAAATAATTTCCAATTGATGTGGATACATTTGAAAGTTCACCTACACTATCTTTTAAAAGAGGTAATTCAAATTTTTCTCTTAAAACGTAATTTAAACCCCACATTGGCTTTGAAATAAAACTATATAAGCTATTTAAAGTAAGTTTAGGAGGAGATGTAAAGCCTGTTCTTAAATCTCTTTCTCTATTTCCTGAGGTAATAGTATCTACAGTTAAAGCAATTACGTCAAAAGATGATGCCTTTACTCTATCTAAAACAGCATCATTTATTCCATGATCTTTATGATAGTAAAATTGAAACATTTTTGGAGTATCAAACTCGCTTAGTTCTTCAATTGGAACCGTTCCAATAGTAGATAGGCCAAACATTGTTCCATATTTTTCAGCAGCTTTTGCAACAGCTCTTTCTCCTTGGTGATGAAATAATCTTTGTAGTGCTGTAGGTGAACAATAAAAAGGAAGAGCTAATTTTTTTCCAAAAATTGTAGTAGAAAGATCTATATCTTCTACTCCTCTTAATACATTTGGAATTAAATCAACATCCTCGTAAGCACTTGTGTTCCTTCTATAAGTAGTTTCATCTTCCGCTGCTCCATCAATATAATGAAAAATAGGAGAAGGAAGCTTCTTTTTAGCAAGCTTTCTAAAGTCGTGAAAATTTTGACAATCTTTTAATCTCATAATTTATTTATTTTTAAAATTTATAATTTAAAATATTACAGTAATTTTGAGTTGGAGAGTCCTTTTTTTCTTTGATTATTTTTTGTTATCGGAGATAATTCAATTAAGGATTCAAAATGCAAAGCTACTCATTAAAATGTTATAAGTGTAAACAAGTTCAAGAAGATAATTCTATATCAAGAATTTATTGTGAAAAAGGATGCAATGAACTTTTGGTTTGTGAAGATATTTCTAAAAACCGTATAGATCCTCTCGTTTCACTTAAAAATGATAAAGAATCATTTACTTTAGGTGAGGGGAATACACCAATAATACCCTTGAAAAAAATTGGTAGACAACTAGGATTAAATAATCTTTTTGCAAAATTAGAATTTATGTCACCAACGGGATCTTTTAAAGATCGAGGAAGCTCATTGGTAATTAATATTGCCAAAAAAGAAAAAGTTTCTGAATTTGTTGAAGATTCTTCTGGAAATGCAGGAGCGTCTTTATCTGCATATGCAGGAGCTAGTAATATAAAAGCACATATTTTTGTTCCAGATACTGCAGGGCAGGGGAAACTTGATCAAATCTCTATATTTGGAGCTAAATTACATAAAATTTCAGGCCCAAGAGAAAATTCTACTGTTGCAGCAAAAGAATTTTCTAAAAAAAACAATATTCCATATTTATCACATAATCTATCTCCTTATTTTTCTGAAGGAATGAAAAGTTTTGCATATGAAATTTATTCTGATTTAGGAGACGTTGATCATATTATTTTTCCTACAGGTAATGGCTCTTTATTATTAGGTACATGGAGAGGATTTTTTGATATTTCAAAAAGTAAAAAATGTTATTTACCAAAACTTCACGCAGCTCAATCAAAAGCTATTGAACCAATTGTCGCTGAGCATAATCAGACAAAATGGACTTTTGATGCAACAATCCCAACCATAGCTTCTGGAATATCAGTTTCAAATCCTCCTAGGTTATATGAAATAGTTGAAGCGGTTAAAAATAGTAAAGGGACCTCTACTTCTTCTTCAGATCAAGATGCTTTAAAATGGCACGAATTATTAGCGAAAGAAGAAGGTATATTTTCAGAAAAGACATGTGCTTTTTCTTTTTCTTCACTTGAGAAGCTTGTTAATGAAAATATAATTAAGAAGGATGAAACTGTGTTAATTCCTATTACTGGTTCAGGACTTAAGGAATCTAACTAAAAGTCTTAAAAGCTTCTTCAAATCCTTTAATAGATCCTTCTAAAACCCAATCATCAACGCTGTAAGATATTCTGAAAAATCCACCTAAACCAAAACCTCTTCCTGGAACAGTTAATACCTTATGCTTTTGAAGCTCTTGTACAAATTTAGCATCATCTTCAATTGGAGTTTTTGGGAATAAGTAAAAAGCACCTTCAGGTTTTACGCAATCATAACCAATATTTACTAATTCTTTGTATAGAAAATCTCTTTTCTTTTTATAAACATCTATATCTACTGATTCATCTTGAATATCTTCAATTGCTCTTTGCATAAATGCTGTAGCATTTACATGCCCAAGAGTTCTTAAAGAAAAAATAATTGCATCAAATAAAACTTCTTTGTTTTTGTCTTGAGGTGAAACTACTATGTATCCAATTCTTTCTCCTGCTATTCCAAGATCTTTAGAATGAGAAGTAACAACAATTGATCTTTCGTGGTGTTCAAAAATAAAAGGATATTCTTTATTATCAAAAATTATTTTTCTATAGGGTTCATCTGAAACTAAATACATTTCAGTTCCAAAATTCTTCTCTTTTTCTTGAATGATTTCTCCCAATTTTTTAATAGTTTCTTTTGGATAAAGAACACCTGTTGGATTATTAGGAGAATTTATAATAATAGCTTTAGTTTTTTTTGTGATTTTACTTTTTAGATCATCTAAATCAGGTAAGAAATCTTCATCTGTTTTTGCTATAACTGATTTTCCATTATGGTTTGAAACATAAAATAAATACTCAACAAAGAATGGAGCAAAAATAATAATTTCATCTTCGGGGTTTAGCAATGTTTTTAATATAGAATTCAAACCTCCTGCAGCCCCTGTCGTTACAATGACATCGCTTCTAGAAACATTTATTGAAAATTCATTATTAAGGTTTTCTGCAATAGCTTTTCTTGTAGAAATAAATCCAGGGTTTGGCATATATCTATGCATCCCTTTATCATCTGAATTGGCAAGACTTATAATTTTTTCTTTAAATTTTTGTGGAGGTTCTAAAAGAGGATTGCCTAAAGAAAGATCAAAAACATTTTTTTCACCATATTGTTGTTTTAATTGAATCCCTTCCTCAAACATTTTTCTGATCCAACTAGATTTTTCTAGAACATCTAATATTCCTTTTGAAATACTCATTTTTTCTTCTCCGTTTTAGCTTCTTTAATAACAAGAGTTTCAAAAAATATATCATACCAAGCTCTATTTTTTTCATCCTTAATTATCCAAAATATACCAATCAAAAAAGGCAATATAGAGATAAATTTACCACCAATCTCTCTAGCAAAAGCAGCTCCTATTCCTATGTTGTCTCCTTCAGGATTTACTACTTTTATTCTTAGTGCCCATTTGCCTATTGTTTTCCCATATAATCCTGTGGGAATTATAAGATAGCAAAAACAGGTGATAATTATGAAATAATCAAATGCAAAGTAAGTTATTCCAAGTATATTTCTTCCAACAATATTTAGCCCAAAATATATTAATAATATGTACGCAGTATCTACAAATGCTGCCATAAATCTTCTAAAAACTGGGGCAATGTTTTTTTCTTGTTTCATAATCATTATTTAAATAGTGTTCTTATAATGGTATATAAAATTCAGATATAGGAATATATTATTTACTTAATTATTTGTTTATTGGAGGTTTATATTGACAAGATTAAAAGGAAAAGTAGCTGTTGTAACTGGTGCCGGCTCTGGGATAGGAATGGCTACTGTAAGATTGTTCTTAGAAATGGGGTGTAAAGTAGTTTGCTCGGACGTTAATGATGAATTTTTAAATGAATTAGAAAAAGAAATTTCTTCATATAAACCTAATTACATTATTTTAAATTCAGATGTGACAAAAAGATCAGATTGTAAAAACATCGCAAATGAGGCAGTTAAAAATTGGGGGAAATTAGATATTTTAGTAAATAGTGCAGGAGTGACTCCAAGACATGCTCCTCCAGATTGGGATTTTGAACAAAAATGGGATTTTGTTATGGAAGTAAATCTTAAAGGTTCAATGTTGATGTCATATGAAAGTGTAGAGCAGATGAAAAAAAACTCAGGTGGTTCAATTATTAATTTGTCTTCAATAATTGGTCTTGTAGGTTATTCAGATACATTAGGTTTTTCTGATGGATTTAATCCTTACCCACATTCAAAAGGTGGAGTTATCCAAATGAGTAGAGATATGGGTGTAAATCTTGCAAAACACTCTATTAGGGTAAATGCTTTATGTCCTGGATTTGCTTACACAAATTTGACTAAATCAATAACGGATGATGAGACAATGCACAAAAAATTAATTGAATTACATCCTATGGGTAGACTGGGTACAGCTGATGACATAGCTAATGCTGTATTGTTTTTAGCTAGTGATGAATCTTCTTTCATCACTGGAACAGCTATTCCTGTAGATGGGGGATATACAGCTAGATAAGGAGTTTTATAATGCTTATTAGATTAAATACATTAAGAGAAAGACTTCATGGAGTTGTCTTAAATAAAGGAGAGCAAGGACATGATATTGAAGGATTACAAGATGAGCTAGATTCTTTACCTGATAGCTATGACGAGTTTGTACTTTTTACCAAGAAATTAACTAATTTAAAAATTAGAACTGACTGGGCTTATATAGAACCAAGTTCTATAAATGATATTATCAATGAAATGGATCCCTCGAGACCTAAAGGCCAAATTGGAGAAATTGATTTAAAAGATAGCTCAAAAAGAGTAGAAGCAGCTTTTATAGCATCTTTATGTGGATGTATGTTAGGTAAGCCTCTCGAAGCTATGTTTACAGGTCATGAAATAAGAAAAGCTCTCGAAGAAATAGATGAATGGCCAATGTCAGAATATATTTCAAAAGATATTGAAAATGTTCTTCCTAGAGTTCACAGATCATTTCCTGAGACTGCTAGAGAGTTTATAAATTATGTAGCTCCAGATGATGATATCAACTACACAATTATGGGGATGCTAATTCTAGAAAAATTTGGACCAGATTTTAATCATGAGAATATGAAAGAACTTTGGATTCATCATCTTCCTATTAGTACAACATTTGGACCTGAAAATACTAAGTTACTAAAGTCAGGAATGGATCTAAAAATTGATGGAATGGATAGGGCTACTTTTTTAGAAAAAGGAGGTAATGGTCCAAGAAATATTTTACCTAAAGATAATCCAGAAGATTTAATTGATGTTTTTAACGATATATTAAACCCCGGGGATGAATTATGTGGAGCTGCGATAAGAGCAGATGCTTATGGATATGCTTATCCTGGTAACCCAGCTATGGCTGTAGAACTAGCATGGAGAGATGCAAGTTTTACACATAATCGTACGGGGGTTTACGGCACAATGTTTATAGCGGCAGCTATTTCATGCGCTCAAATTATGGAAGATAGGGATCAAATAATAGAAACAGCTCTTAAATTTGTACCTCAAAAAAGTCGATTTTATGAAAGAGTTTCTGTTTGTTTTGATGATGTGAAAACTTCTAAAACATGGGAAGAAGCATACGACAAAATAAGTGATAAATATGGAGAATATGGCCACTGTAGAATTTATCAAGAAATAGGAATGTTAATAAATAGTTTGAAATTTGCTGAAAATGTAGGCCATGGAATCTGTATTCAGGTTAGCCAAGGAGCAGATACAGATAGTTTTGGGGCTACTTCGGGGTCTCTTCTTGGAGCATATTTTGGTCCAGGTTTTCTTGATGATAGTTGGGTAGAACCATTTAATGATGATATTCATACAGGACTCGCTTGGTTTTTCGAAAGGTCAGTTTCTAAATTAGCTAAAAGAATGGCAAACCTTCCTAAAATTGTAAGTAAAGGTAAATTTAATAATAACGGAATACCGTTTAAATATTTTTAAAATAGGATTAAATTATGGCATGCCCGGCAGGATTCGAACCCGCGACCTATTGGGTAGAAACCAATTGCTCTATCCAGCTGAGCTACGGGCACACGATTACATATACTATTATAAAGTCGATTTTTACTTATTGGCAACGCTTATTTTGACTGCACAAGCTTTATACTCTGGAGTTTCTGTAATAAAGTCTACCGCGTCTGAAGTTAAATTATTTGTCATTGTTTTATCTGGAAAAGCAAAACTCATAAATACTGCACCTTCAGGAGATTTATCTGTTATCTTTGCTTTAACTGTTACTGAACCTCTCCTTGATTCTACTTTTAAAAGATCCTTATCTTTTATAGAAAGGTTTTTAGCATCAAAAGGATTAATTTCTACCAATTCTTCAGAAATTATTTGATCAAAACCTCTAGCTTTTCCTGTTTGAGTTCCAGTATGATAGGTAGATCTTCTCCTTCCGGTTGATAATACAAAAGGATATTCATCATCAGTTTGTTCTGCTGGTTCTATATGATCGACAGGACTGAATATTCCGGTTTCTCCTGATTCCATTTGATCTTTGTGAAGATATTGAGTCCCTGGATGAGTTTCATCAGGACAAGGCCACTGAATTCCACCTTCGGTTTCTATTCTTTCATAGGTAATTCCTTTGAAAAGGGGAGAAGTGCTAGCCATTTCTTTCCAAATTTCTGAAGGTTCTGAAATTTTATGTTTTTTACCCATAGATTCAAAGAAACCTAATATAATGTCTACATCAGTTTTTGCATTACCAGGAGTGCCTATTGCAGGTCTTACTCTTTGAACTCGTCTTTCAGTATTTACAAATGTTCCATTTGCTTCAGCGAAACTAGATGCAGGTAGGACTAAATCTGCCATTTTAGCTGTTTGTGTCATGAAAATATCTTGAACAACAAAGAAATCTAAGTTTTCAAGTGCATGAATTGCATGATTTGCATTTGGATCCGATACTATTGTATTTTCACCCATTACAAATAAAAACTTTACGTCTCCAGAATTCATTTTGTCCATTGCAGTTATTTTGGTCATTCCTCTTTTTCTTGGCAATTCAGAATCCCAGATTTTTTCAAATTTTTCTACCATTCCTGGAGCTTCTAATTTTTGATAACCAGGTAAATCTGTAGGTAATGAACCAGAATCACTAACTCCTTGCACATTATTTTGACCTCTTAAAGGATTTACTCCAGCATTTTCACTTCCAAAGTTCCCACAAACCATTGCTAGATTTGCAAGGCTTTGAACATTATATGATCCACATGAATGCTCGGTTATTCCAACTGTGTAGCAAATAGCTGCTTTAGGTGATGCTTTTGCATATTCTTTTGCAGTGTAAATTATATCCTCTGGGTCAATTCCACAAATTTTAGCTGAATACTCTGGTGTATACATAGTTAAGTGATCTTTTATTTCTTCAAAGTTTCTGGTTCTTGTAGCGACATATTCCTTGTCGTATAAATTGTTTTGGATGATATAGTTTGAAACAGCGTTGTAAAAAGGTATATCTGTTCCAATTCTTATTTGGATATATTTATCTGCCCATTTTGTGAGTTCTATTTTTCTCGGATCAACAACTATAAGTTTTGCACCATTTTTTACAGCTTTTTTCATTCTTAGAGATATCACAGGATGAGTTTCTGTAGTATTTGAACCTGTTACAAGAATCAATTTAGATCCTGCTAATTCTTCAATCGAATTAGTCATAGCACCTCTGCCAACCATGACCGCCA
>Ga0208408_1002434_pt1 | contig 10002 bp, 10 predicted proteins | sample ETNtaG_4_FD_185776 | JGI IMG/M metagenome (GOLD analysis project Ga0208408, IMG submission 185776) | Marine microbial and viral communities from oxygen minimum zone, Eastern Pacific Ocean - ETNP201406SV67 (SPAdes) (version 2) | ecosystem: Environmental > Aquatic > Marine > Oceanic ... | reverse complement strand
AGGCCAGCATCAGAGGCTGCGAACTTGCCCAGACTTTTGTGAGTGAACAAGAACAACTCCACGGGCGCGCCGAAGAATTCGTAATTCCTCGCCCAGAATCGATCCCTAGCATCTTTGTCATCCCTATCAATTCCCATTTGAGTGAATAATTCCTTGCCAACTCTTTGGGATCTTGGCAGTAAATCCTTGTGATATTTTTTGAGAACTAGCCAATTGCTAGTGGGCAACCCTTTCCTACGAATTAGAGCCTTAATTTTCCCAAGAACCCCCTCTCCTTGTCCCGTTTTGACTAGCTCAAATCGACTTAGAAATTCCGCAGATAAACGTTCTCTGACCTCGCCTTTGGCTACTGCTACCACGAATGGGCGGGTGTTACTCCAACTCGGTGAAGTCAGGCCGGCAGCAATAATTTCCTCGATTACCTCATCTGGGACTGGTGTTGGAAGAAAGTCTCGAGTGGACCTTCGAGAAGCCACGAAAGTGTTGAAATGTTCAGCATCGAACTCTCCCTTCATAATTTTACTAGATGGTGGTTGTTATTTCATATGTGGTTTTACTACGACGGCATCAAATTCCCTAGGGATTATGATCCCTACTAGTGCCACGGTTACTTTGTGGAGATCTTAGACTACCGATTTTCCCACTGTAGTGCTATCGAATTCCAAATCCGCTAGAGTTTCGCCCCCGCCCTCCACAATCACCCTGAATAGCAAACTATCCCCGACTGCTGCCGCGCAATCTTGTAACTGCACCGTGAACTGGAAGGTCTGGCCAGCAATCAGTACGCTCTCGCCCGTGAGGGGAGCATCGTCCAGTTCCGATGGAGTCGAATTGGTTAGCGTCTCAGTGACCAATGTTAACTCGCTAACGCCACACGTAATGTAGTGGGAGACTTCGGAGACAGTGATGTTCGACGAGCCCGAGGATGTCCGAGCAATTACCTGAATCGAATCGACCTTCACCTCGGAGCTGCTGTTGTTATCGCTGGAACCCTCGGTGTTGCTATTGATAAAAACGTCCACGAAGGACACCTTGGCGGAAATCTGGCTCCTCGTGTCATCCGCATTTTTCTCTTCATTTTGTCTGGCTTCATCCGTGCACCCTGCGAGGCAGGATGACATGACCAATAGGCTAGCCAAAAGCACTACTCTTCGCATGATACTAAGGAATTCTGCACCGGCAAAGAACCTTTCGTGCAATCGATGAAGAAGAATAGAATTACACTTTCTCTTGTTCTCTCTCTTTTTCATAGGCATCAGCAACCTTGCCAGCCGTACGAAAAAACTTCTTTCTCAAACCGTCGAAATTAAGATATATTGTCCCACCAACCGTCAAGAAAAATCCTCCAATTATTGTAAAAATACCTCCAATGTATAGTCCGACTCTAGGCTCGGTATTCTCAAAGGTTGCAAATCCAGTTTGTACCATGATAATCCCAGCAATGAGTATAACTATTCCAGATATTATCAATGAGTATGGGATGATTTTCGTCATACTATCAATTCTCTGTAATATCTCATATGTCCCTACAAAATATACTACATATAGTAATCTACAAAATATCCGTGTGATAGATTGGGTGCCATAGGGTCAATTATTGCGAATACATCATAAATCGTCCCAATAATTTTATCCATGGACTTAACGATACTTGATTACATTCGAATTTTGATTGGCATGGTCCTACTTCTGTATGTGGCCAATTGCTTGGCCAATCAGAAAGTATGGATCCGGAAGACATTTTCATGGGGGTCAAGGGAGGAGTATCCCAAGATTTTCCAGATGAACATCATTGGAGGATCATTGATTGGATTATTTCTGGTCGCAGGCCCTTTCTTGTTCTGAACTACCGCTACTCTAGTCCACTCATGATAAATTGAGGAATCATACTGTCCCCTCATCTTTTGTTCCTAGTATATTCCGCATACATCAATAATGGGCACCTCCTAATGGCATATATGGAAGAACAGGCGCCAGAGACACAAGTAGTCCTAGAACAACCCCCCTCGGAACAACCCTTCGTGCAGACACAAGTGGCCTACGAGAACAAGAGCTCACTGCCGATTGTGGTCGGCATACTGTACGCAATTTACCAAATTCTCCCGATCTTAGGAGGGCTAGCATTGCTACTAGGGGGTGCTCTAATAGGTGGTATCGGTAACGAATGGGGGGACGATGAGACAACCGTAGTAGGGGCGGCAATGGCCGGAATAGGGCTGCTAATACTAATCATAGCCGTTGTGGGTATATGGGCAGGCGTCTTGATGGCGCAGAGGAAGAAGCTTGGTGTCCACTTAGCATGGGGCACTCTTGGTCTGGGCGCCGTCCTCAGCATAGTCTTGACAACCCTGGCTGAATCTTCTCCAGACATTTTCACCCTAGGATGCAATGGCATCTGCGCTCTGTTTGTTGGCCTGCCGCTGATGATCTCCAGCGCTAGTCAGCACATGGAGTGAGCGGCATCGATGATCTGTGATACGGCCTCTCAAATGGGCACTAGAGTGAACCAGTGTTGCAACAGGGGTAGTGTCCGTCTCTGAGCATAGCACGACTAGGAGATTGCTGACCATGGTGGCTTTCTTTTCCTCAGCTAAGGATATCATAGAGCTCGATGAGCACAATCACGGTTTTGCTTCTGCTGAGGATTCTTTCATATCTCGAAACTTCCGATTCTTTCTTTTCTTATACCAGGGATAAATTGGCCATTTGGCCCATCCCGAGATTATTGTGCCAAAGAATGCTATCAAAAACGCAACCATTGGCAATATTGCTTCTTCGTCTTCCCCGAATATCAGGCCACCAAGCAACGAACTGTCTACCAGCAGAAGCACCCACAAAGATCCGGTCCAAATGTGGACCCAGCGCCAAACCTGATTTCCGTTCCAACGGCCAATGAATTTGAATCGTCGTTCCGACTTGCTCTTCCTATGCTTGTTCCAGGGGTAAAGTGGCCATTTGGCAAAACCCGTAATTACAACGGGAACCAACATGAAAAGGAATAAGGTCTCTTCGAAGGGGTTTCCAAAAACCTCCTTCTCTAGCAGCGCATCACCGGACAGAAACCCTATCAACAGAGAAATTGCTCCGAACAGGAGTTCGGATAACCACAATGTTGCGAATGTAATATGCGTCCAACGCAAAATCTGATTCGTAGTCCAAGCCATACTCGGAGCTGGAAAATATTTCATATAAATTGTCGTGCCGATATCGATCTATGGAAGGACAACATGTGGGGACTATTGGGGCTCAAGCTTTGCCACGAGGCCCGTGGAGGCGCGCCCGAAGAGCTTTCGCAAGTTTCTCAGCTCTTTGAAGAGAGGGGTGTAAGGGCCGACATTAAGCCTGCAAAGACCTGCTTTTGTGCACAGAACAGCCTTGACGAATCCTGTTGCTAGCTAAATCCCTGATTTGAAATTCGTGAAGATACAATCTAAGATTCATTTTTTGAAAATCGATTCAGGAAACTCCATGCTATCCCATTAGTATCTACAGTTCCACCATTTCCAGTGAAGATATCGTAACTCTCCTCGTAAGGGTTGTGATCCGCTGCGTAAAGAGTCACGAGCGACACCTCAGTACCGTTCTCGCATTCAGTGAAAGTCTGTATGGAATAGAACGTTGAAGGCGAGTTGGAGTCTGGCAAATCCCCCTCGCACCCATTCATCTCAGCCCAGAGAAGTAGGTTCTGTATCGCCCCGTGTTCCTGTGCTTCTAAGTTGGGAAGGTGTATAGCATCGTTCGAGTATAGTATGATTTGATCCAAGAGCCCGTGGATTTCCATGATCGGTATTGGTGAGTACTCTGTGAGGGGATCATCGAGCAAGTAGTAGGACATGCAAGCGATTGCGGCGAACACATCGCTGTGCTCGTTAGCCAGCTTCTGGGCAAGGGAACAGCCATTCGACCAACCGGTTAGGTAGATCCTATCTTCGTCTATCGAATGGTTGGCGATCACTTTGCTCACAATCTCCATTATCAGGCCAGTATCGTTTAGCCCGAGTTCACCAGCAGTACTGCAACAATATCCAGAATTCCATGAATTATCGAATCCTTGTGGCCAAACTGCTATCAAACCGTTTTGCTCCGCGATTTCGTCAAATTCAGATAGGGCCCTTTGGTCTTCCATGGTCAAGGTATTTCCATGCAAATCGATTACCATGGGCACCTCGCCGCTAGAATTCACGTTACCGGGAACGAGGACGTTCCAGCATCTCTCCATGCCCTCGTGTACCATGCACTCTACGTAGTCTAATGCCCCTGCCACGGGGGGTTCCCCAATGCCGCTATTATCTGCATCTTCGGGGGTACTGGTACAGCCAGTAAAAGACGTAAAAACAAGAATCAACGAGATAATGGTCGTATGGCCGGCCCTTGGCATGAACGCACGGAATCGCCAAAATAGAAAAAATCTGCCAATTAATGACCGCAAGTCATTGCCTTATTCGGACTCGGAATCGTATCGAATCTTTGCAAGCTCACGCATGTCCTCGTGAAGGACCCCCCCATCAATTGCAGCTTGGTCGGACTCATCGACGATCTCTACGCCAAGTAGGGTCTCAATGATGTCTTCCATGGTGACTAGGCCGGCAGTTCCTCCGAACTGATCCTTTGCGACCAACAGCTGCTCTTTGTTCTCGAGGAGTATGTCCAGGGCCTTGTCTACCGAAGTATCCACATCGCAAGTAACCACGTCTCTGCATAAATCGCTCATCTTAACATCGAATTCATCGTTCGCCGCACTTCTTAGGATCTCGCTTCTTAGGACCAGGCCTGACATCTCGTCTACGTTATCCTGGTATACAGGCATACGGCCATGTATCATTATCTGGAGTCTTTGAGTTACTTCTCTAACGGTCTCTGTTGACTTTACTGATGTCATCACAACTCTGGGAGTCATAATTTCCGTGATCTTCATTTCTCTGAGCTTCAGGAGATTCTGTATGACTGCCTCCTCGTCCTCTTCAATTACGTCAGACTCCTCTGCGATATCTGCAAGTACCGAGAGCTCATTCCTGGTGACAGTCTCAGTCTCAACTTGTGGGAAGGGAGCCCTCATCAGCTCGATAATAACCACTATTGGCCAGAGGGACCACATCAATGCCCTAAGGACGTGGTAGGAAGTCACAGTCAGCTTTCTCCAGTAAAGTGCCCCGATAGTCTTCGGGAGAATCTCGCTTAGTAGAAGAATCGCAATGGTCAGGATTGCGGCTGAACCTGCAACCACATACTCTCCCGTGAAGTTATTCTCGACTTCCGATCCAACACCAAGAGCCCCTACTGTGTGTGCTATTGTATTGAGGGTCAAAATCGCAGTAAGAGGTCTTTCCGGGTCTTCCTTCCATTTTGACCATGTGGCACTGACTTTGGCATGAGTATCCTTCAAAGCGACGATGTGACCATGTGACGTCGATAGAAGCACAGCTTCCAGAATACTACACAGGAAGGACGCCCCCAACGCCAGTACGGCGTAAGCGATCATCATTGTATAATCAACCAATTCTGATGCCTCTTGAAGCGATTAATGTAGTCGAGAAAGGCACATTTTGGCTTTCCACGTGGTTTGACTCCAGCCTGTTCCGGGCGAACATGACATAAATATCTAACTTGACGCGGCGTTTGGTTAAGACATGGAGTACGTCACTATATTCATGGCCTGGCCATATGCAAATGGGCCCCTCCACCTAGGCCACGTGGCCGGGAATTGCCTTCCAGCAGATATCCAGTACAGGTACGAACGTGCGCGTGGTCGTAGGGTGCTGATGTGCAGTGGCTCCGATGAGCACGGTACCCCGATCACATTAACCGCTGAGGAGTTGGGTATTGAACCCCAAGAAGTTGTTGACAAGTTCCATAGTATCAATGTGAAGGCATTAGACGAACTAGGATGCTCTTGGGTCAATCCAGTCGATCCAAGAGGGATTGAATTTGGAGGCGCTTTGTATAACAGAACTTCTGATCCCCATCACAAGGAAATAGTCCAGGAAGTTTTTACGCAACTGTTGGAATCTGGTTTCCTTGAACGAAAATCTATGCAGCAGTATTGTTCAGTGAATAGTGACGGTCACGTCAGATTCCTACCTGACAGATATGTCGAGGGAAAGTGCCCAACATGCTCAGCAGATGGTGCAAGGGGGGATCAGTGTGATTCCTGTGGCGCTACTTACGAGGCTCATGAGTTGGTCGAGCCCCGTTCCAAGCTAGACGAGGAGTCAGAAATTGAAGTTAGGGACACTGAACACTATTTCCTAAGGCTAAGCGATTTCCAGGATTCACTAGAGTCACACTCATCCGAGAGGCAAGCTGTTTGGAAGCCAAACGTTCGCTCGATGTCCAAGAATTGGCTTGATATGGGGCTGCGTTCCAGAGCGGTGACGCGGGATATCGAATGGGGTATTGAGATACCACTGGATGGAGCTGAATGGGATTCAAAACGTATCTATGTATGGTTCGAAGCAGTTCAGGGATACTATTCATGTGCTAGGATTTGGGCTGAAAGGTATGCAAAAACATCCGGTCATAAGGATGGTGCCGATGCCTGGAAAAATTGGTGGATTGTACCAGAAGAGGGGGATAGTCCTAGGCACATTTACTTCATGGGGAAGGACAACATTCCATTCCACACGATAATCTGGCCAGCCATTCTGATGGGCCTAAATGCTATTGATTCTAGTGATATTTCTCACATTCCAGAGCCCGGAGACTTGGTACTCGAGGAGAATGTCTCTTCTAATGAGTACTTAATGCTCCAAGGTGGCCAGTTCAGCAAGAGTAGGAGGCATGGAGTATGGCTGCCATCATATCTGGAAAGGTACGATCCCGATGCACTCAGGTATTATCTATCGATCAACATGCCCGAAACTCACGATACTGATTTCCGTTGGGACGAATATGTAGATAGGGTGAACAACGAGCTAATTGGGACCTATGGTAATTTTGTCCACAGAGTTCTGACCCTATCACATCGCCTTGATGGGGGGGGCGTTAACCCGCTCTCGAGATACGACAACTCTTCATTGCATCAGGGAACAATTGATTCCATCAATGAAAAGATCGAAAATGCGATCGGATCAATGGAGAGGCAGCGTTTCAAAGAAGCCCTAAGGAGCATTATGGGAATAGCCCAGATTGGGAACTCAGTTATACAGGATGCTGCACCATGGAAGTACCTCAATGAGGAAGATAATCCCGAAAGGGAGGCATCCCTTTCTTCACTGGCGCTCTCATGGAGGATTTGCAACTGCCTAGCAGTGTGCCTGCGCCCATTCATCCCATTCTCGTCAGATAGGCTTTGGCACATGTTAGGAAACAAATCCGAAATAGACCACATTCTATGGGATCAATCTATGGATATCGAATCGGAACTATACTGGAACCCAGAAAAGCCAGAGCCATTATTCACAAGACTTGATCTAGATGAGATTCTCGAAAGTGAGGAGTCTCTCGGCGACAGTAAGGACAATGACGAGTCCCCCCCTCCGGAAGATGGGGGGGATTACATCGATTTCGAAGATTTCATGAAGGTTGAGATGAGGACTGGCAGGATCATCACCGTAGAGGACCACCCCAATGCAGACAAGCTATTCGTGATCACGATTGAAGAGGGCCCCGATTCGACAAGAACTGTATGTGCTGGCCTGAAGGGCCATTATGAGCCCTCCGAATTGGAGGGGTTGAACGTAGTATTCGTAGCTAATCTTGAGCCGAGGAAGCTTAGGGGAGTAATGTCCGAGGGTATGATTCTAGCTGCTGACGATGGTGAGGGTGGAGTCAAAGTCCTGACAACAGAAGGCGAGATTGGATCCGGCTCAAGAGTGAGGTAAGCACAAATCCAGAAACGGATAATCGTTATTCAGCCCCTTCTACGCGACACCATAGCCGAAGCAAAGACTGCCGATATCGCTGCTATGAAGCCAAACCCCGGTGTGAAGACCCCCCCAGTAGGCATACCGGCCCACAAGTCGTAGAAGACTACCTGGTAATCCCTGTTCCGGAGCTCGTCATCTTCAGCGCAGGGATCGATCAACTTCTCAGCTCTGGTGACCGAATACGCATCATCTGTTGAGGTGTAACCGTCATTGTCCGAATCAGTCCATGAAAGCGTCCATTGGAAGCACCTGTCGGTGAAGCTGGAAGTCTGCTCGCTCAACTGCATTGACCCGAGAGTCGACTCAGCCCCTTCTTCATCCGTGTAAATCACCTTCAGAAGAATCTCATTGAGGTTGACCTCCTCGAAGTGATCCCCACCGAGATCGCCCGACCATGTCTTCGAGTTGCCAGATTCCTCCTCGACTTGGTTCTCGAACTTCATCGTCATCGAGGTCTTTGGTAGATTTGTGTTCACTGCAATGTTGTATTCAGAGGGGTCCAATATCTCAATTGCGCACCTCTGTAAACCATCGATTTCAGAAATCTCAAGCATCTTCAGAACTGGAGGATCGCCCACTAGGTCAATACTAGCGGTCCATGACCCGTTTGATGCGATTGCCGAATGGCCCCCTTCGTAATGGGAGATGGACCAGTTATCAGCCCACTCAATAGGGTTGTCTCTTTCCATCAATCTATCACAATGAGAATCTCCCTCGCCATCATCCTCATCGTCGCTGGAGCTCCCAGATTCATCGTCGTCTGCGAAAGGATTCTCGTATTCGTAAACCTCGTCTCTCGCGAAGTACCATGAGCCAGAGTCTGAGTTCCCGATTCTGTAGTTTATCCCATCGGGCCCTTGGATTGTGGTTTGCTCCAATGAGATATCCCCTAGGAACCTCATTGCCATCCCCTCGTAGACGGTCTCGTTTACCGGATCATGCCCGATTAAAATCTCGACTCCGGTGGTATTCGCATTGGAATCACTCTCGGCTGACTCTTCCTCCGATTGTAACATGACTTCAGAAATCCTAACCATTGACTTGCTACCTCCCAGTAGGTCAAACAATGAGTCGTCATCTTTCATGTCTCTCAGATATTCCTCGAGGTAATCAACCGTAACCTCGAGAGGGTACTCGCATAGTGAGAAGTTCGCTTCCGTGGCACTGGGCTCATAGTTCGAGGCATTCGCATCCAGGCATCCCTCCTGCTCCGCCCAGTCGTAAACACCATCATCATCGGCATCGTAGTCACAAGACCCATCATCGTCCGTTGAAGATGAGTTGTGGTTGTTCGCATTCAAGTCCATGCAGCCTGGCTCCTCGAAGTCGTCGATGATGCCGTCCCCGTCAGTATCATAGAGGCAAGAGCCATCGTCTATTGTCGCATTAATATCGAAGTTATATGCGTCCGAGTAAGTGCATCCGGGAACCGGATCATCAACTACGGGATACCTGCATGACCCATCGTCTTCCGATGCAGAAGGATTGTGGTTAAGAGCGTCCGAGTATGTGCACCCAAGAGTAGGCTCCGGCGGCTCAGGGTAAATGCAAGATCCATCGTCTACAACAGAAGATGAGTTGTAGTTCGTGGCATCCGTGTAGGTGCATCCAAGGGCACCTTCCGCGGATTTCATTTCTGACTCAGTGCAACCAGCAATCAAGATGGGCAGTAGAAGAATCGTTGTAATCAGGAATGATCGCATATTTTTTCTTCAAATGACGAGATAATTCAAGCCTTCGTCCAAATCGAATATGTCGAACCGTACTCATCCGTCTCGCTAGGATCCAATGACTCCACTACCTCCTGCGACCACTCACTTCTATCCCAATCCGGGAATGATACGTCCCCGCTTCCACTCGTGTGGACCTCAGTGACATGAATCTCGTCTACCCTGTCCAAGAACATCTCGTAGATCTGGGCTCCACCAATGACCCAGCACTCTTCGCTTCCCTCAGCGAATGCCACCTCTATGGCCCTTCCAACGTACAAAGCCGTGATTGCGCCATCACTGCTCCATTCTGTATCCCTGGACATTACGATGTTGACTCTCTCGGGTAGGGGTCTGAATGCTTCGGGAAGTGACTCCCAGGTCCTCCTGCCCATGATTACAGAGTTGAATCCATATGACTCTGTCAT
>Ga0208408_1002433_pt1 | contig 10004 bp, 7 predicted proteins | sample ETNtaG_4_FD_185776 | JGI IMG/M metagenome (GOLD analysis project Ga0208408, IMG submission 185776) | Marine microbial and viral communities from oxygen minimum zone, Eastern Pacific Ocean - ETNP201406SV67 (SPAdes) (version 2) | ecosystem: Environmental > Aquatic > Marine > Oceanic ... | reverse complement strand
TTTTGAGGTGAATAACGATATTAATGAAAAAGATGCTATTTCAGAAGTAGATAGATTATTGTCTGAATCTGTTGAGTACAGAAAAGTTAGTGATGTTGAAGTAGGTTTGTTCCTTTCAGGAGGAGTTGATTCATCATTAATAGGAAAATTAATGAAAGAAAATGAAGCTTCTAGGCTAAAGGGTTTCAATATAGATTATGAAGATCACTTTGAAGGATATGAAGGTGAAGTAGCAGAAGCTGAATTTGCATCTTCAACATTAAATATTGAATTAATTAAAGAAAATATTAAATATTCTGATTTTCAAGATTTATTAAATAATTATTCATTTTATCAAGATGACCTGATTGGTGATGAAGTAGGTATCCCACTATATTTTCTTGGGAAAAGTACAAGATCTAATGGAATAAAAGTGGTACAGGTTGGAGAGGGTGCAGACGAGCTTTTTTATGGTTACGATCATTGGTTAAGATTTATCAAGCTAAATAAATATATAAAATCAATAAACCAATCTCGTTCAAATGTATTAGATTTTAAAAACCATCGTATGAATTTAGTTTCAAATATTTTATTTAATAGAACTTCATTTTCAGGAGGAGCTATAGGATTTAATTTATCTGAAATAAATAGACTTGTTGAAGGAGGACTCTCAAATGAATTTCAACTTATTAATTATGTTGACAACAAGTGGGATGAATACTTTACAAAGAAAAGTGCAAACTTATCAAAATGGATGACTTTAATTGATTTGAATATTCGCCTTCCAGAGTTGCTTTTAATGAGAATGGATAAATTAGTAATGCAATCTGCCGTTGAAGCAAGAGTTCCATTCTTGGATCATAAACTTGTTGAATATGTGTTAACAATTCCTCAAGATGTACTTATGAACAGTAAGACAACAAAACCATTATTAAAAAGTGTTGCAAGAAGTCATATTCCTAATGAAATAGTAAACAGAAAAAAACAAGGTTTTAGGGCTCCAATAGGAGAGTGGATTAAGAAAGACGAAGATTATTTTTATGAATCCATAAAAGAATTTAATTCTCTAGTAAATTTGTTTAGTGAGAAAGAATTAAAAAGAGTTCTTGAAAGTGATGACTTTCAAAAGAAGTGGTATCTAGTTAATCTTTCTCGATGGCACACGACAAGGGTTGCGAATTGATTAGAAATTGGAAAGAGAATACCGTTTATATCTCTTTAATGCAATTAACACTATTGGTAGTCAACTTTTTTTTAATAACAATTATTAGTCGAATATATGGTGCAGAAACTTATGGTGAATATGCTTCTGCAAAAAGTTTGTCTGTATTAATAGGTACTGCAACTGTTCTATCTTTAGCTCTCGTTGTGACTAAAGGCAGGGCACAAAATATAGAATATTCAAATGAAATATTTTCTAATTCTTATTACCTAGTAATACGTAATTTATTATTTTCTTTAGTTTTATTAATTCCTATAGCAATTATTTTTGGAAGAGATTATTCGATGACATCTTTATTTTTAGTAGGTTTTGTATTCAATGAAATGATCCATATTGCTTTAGCTTATTATCAGGCTCGAGGAAATTTTGTTATCACTTCAAAGCAGATATTAGTAAGAACTATTTTATACGGACTGGGTGCTTGGTTTATAGTTTCTCAAGGTTTCTCAATTATATGGGTAATTTTTTATCAGGTTGTTATCCTCTTTATATTTTTTATAATTGCTCATTTTTACATACCTAAGAATGAATTAAATAATAATAAAAATATAGAAACTAGAAAGAAATTAACTAAATCTGGAAGAAAAATGGTTTTAACTAGCTTCTCAAGTGCACTTATTTCAGAATTAGATATAGTCTTGCTGGGCTTATTTTACTCAGGCAATCTTTTAGGAGTTCTTGCATGGTCAAGAAGGATATTGGAGATAGTTTTCCAATTACTTGCTGCTAGTTTAGATATTATATTTCCAGAACTATCTAAAGCAAAAGATAAGGATGAAGTATCTGCAATTAGAACGAGGTTGAGGAAAGTATTTGTTTTTTCTTTTTCTATTCCAATCTTATTTTTCTTGCTGAGAGACATTGCTGGGGGTATATTCGTTTCATTATTAGGAAATGACTTCAGTGATGTATCAACTTATACATCAGCTATACTTTTTTGCTTGCCTGTTATGGTCTGGTCAAGAATAAATATTATTTTCTCAAGAGCCCTAAATTTTGAGATTAATTTATCAAGATCTATATTAATAGGCGCAATATTGTCATATGGTGTGTACTTTTTAATGAACAGGATAGGATACAATCCAGCGATTCTTTCTATTATTATTTCACAAGTTTTAATTTCTGGGTTAACAACATATAGTTTTAGGAAATCCTATGCTTCCAATTAAAACTCTCTTACGTAAAATTAAATATAATTTAACTTATCTTTTTGGTATAAAAATAAGTATTCCATCTGAATTTAGATTATTTGAAAGAAGAACAACCAGTTATGAAAAATTTATAAATAAACATTGTAGATTTAACTACCAGGATGAAGTTAACTTGAATGAAAATTTAAAGATTTTTGGTAAATTAACTGATAATTATGAATTATCTACAGACATATTTTCAAATTTTGATTTTTCAAAGAAGAAATTGAAACCTGCTTATTTTAATGTTGCTGATGTAAAAGTACCCTATGAGGCATCAAGACTTCAGTATTTACAAAAAGTTAATTCAGGATCTATTGATGTAACCAAGTTCCCATTGATTTATTGGAATAGCCCTATGGATGTTGCTATAAGAAATATAAATTTAATTTTTCACCTTTTAGCAATTGAAGATGATTCTGCAGGAGTTGAGATATTGGGAAATAATAAAGATTTGTTGAGTACTTTCATAAGCCAGCATTACGAATATATAGCCAATAATTTAGAAGATAAAGGACATGTTATTGGAAATCATTATCTTATTGAGCTAACTTCTTTATTACTTACTATTGCAACATTTTCATTCGAAGTAGATCAAGAAGACTTTAAATTCTATCATGATGAATTAGAAGTTGAATTGGATAAACAATTCAACAAAGATGGAACAAATTTTGAAGGATCAACTCATTATTCTGCTTTTGTTACTGAAGCTATGATTTTATGTAAGCTTGCAATTGAAGAGATTGACAAAGATTCAATTCTTTTGCCACGAATAGAAGAGGTAATTAAATCAAATAGGTTAATTTTGTCAATGCTAATGAATAGAGGGGAGTTATCTCAAATAGGAGATAATGATTCTGGAAGATTATTTTATTTTGCTTTCGATGAAGATGAACCACTAAAGATGGAATGGCTAATTAGTTTGATTGATTCTCTATATCAGGACTCAAAAGAAGATTCGGAAATAAAACAAAAATTTAAGTATCAAACTAAATCTGACCCTCCTTCCTTAATTGGATACAAGAAAGTAACACATGAACCCATAGAGGTTTTTACTAAAGATTATGAAAGTTATAGTTCTAAAGATTTTGGTATATATATTTGGAGAAATGAAGATGAGTATTTTAGTTTACGTTGTGGTCCTATAGGACAGAATGGCGTTGGAGGTCACTCTCATTATGATCAGTTAGGAATTGAATGTTTTACTAATAATAAATGGATAGCAAGAGACCCTGGAACAGGAACTTATACAGATAATATTAAGTTAAGAAACAAATTTAGATCTCTTGATTATCATTGGGGTCCAAAGGTAGATTTAAAATTTCCTAAAGAAGATGAGTTTGATTGTTTTCGTTTAAATCATATGAGTGATGGGGAAGTATTAACTTATGATAGAAATAATTTTTTAGGTTATGCAGACTTTAATGGAAAAAGAATTTATAGAAAAATTAAAATTGAAAGTGGAGTTGTAACAATTGAAGACTACTCAAAAGATATAGATTTAAATAAGTATTCATCATGGGGAGAGGAAAATGAAGGTATTAAGGTTCAATTTTCTGAAGGATATAAGAGAATAAGTTGAAGTTAAAAAATATAAGCCCAATTCTATTTCTCTTCATATTTGGTATATTCCTAGAAGGATTAGATGCTTTTTCGTTTCTATCAATACCTCTTCCTTGGATAGGCATAGCTTTAGTAATTAGTATTTATGTTATTAATTACTTTTTTGGTTATGATTATGAATTTGATAAATTAGCATCTTTAAGAATTTGGATATTTTATCTATTTCTTTTAACTGCTATAAGAGCAATTTCTTTCGATCAATCACTACCTGAATATGCAACTACTACTTTCAATCAGTATATTTCTTTAAGGTTTTTAAAATTATTGAGTTTCCTTGTTGCTATATGGGCTATACATTTGATAAACGAATATAAGAGTAAAGAAAAGATTATTGAATTTATTGTATTTGCTGGTTTATGTATTTCATTGCTTTCTTTATATTCTTATTTTTCATATATTTTTGAAATACCAGATTTTAATAGAACTAGATCCGGTTCTGGAGGATGGACCCAACCAATCAAAAAAGCATGTTCAATATTAAGAAATTATGGAACATTTCGTGAACCGAGTTTTCTTGCTGTTTGGTTAGCACCAACAATAGTTTTAATTTTTTCATTGGCTAGAAAAAGGAAATACTGGTATTTAATTTCCATTATTCCAATTTTATCCTTAGTTTTGACAAGAAGCTTAACAGGAGTAGTTGGATTAGTAGTATTGTTATTATTTGTATCAATAATTTGGATATTAAAAAATAAAACAATAAATGTTCATCTTCTTATTCCAGTAATTATAATTTTGATGACTTCAGTTCTAGCAAATAATTTATCATATAAATTTCCACCTCTAGACCCTTCAATGTGTCCTCCAAATACACCTGACAAGTGTAATTGTTCAATATATGACGATGAAGAAGATGAAGCAAAAAATTCTGAAGAAGTTACTGGAAGCATTTACTCCAGAGCAGGATTAATTGCATCTGGAGGAATAGCAAGTTTTTCAAATATTGCTTATATAAATGAATATATAAAAATAAATGGAGTAAAAATATTTGGTGAAGGAATTGGAATAGCAAATATTAACTACTCCTTTGAGTATGAAGATTTATCCAATAGGGTAATTGAAAGAAGAGTTTGGTTTTCAAATCCGGGACAAATAGTTTCATTTAATAATTTATATGCCAACTTACTTTTTTCTAGTGGATTATTTGGATTAAGTTGGTTCTTGGTTATTTTACTTAAGATTATGTATGATCTAATTAAAAGATTTTCTACGTTGGATACATATTTGCTTACTTATCTTCTTTTAATATTATTTATGTATTTTTTCCAGGGAGAGGAAGTAAGCATTACATTAGGAATAGCTGTAGGTCTTATAACTACGTCTGGTAAAGAATAATGAATAATCAAAAAAAGCATGTTCTACTAGTAACACACCAATTCACTCCACACCAGAGTCCGAGAACTACAAGATGGTCATTAATTGCTGAGGAAATAATAAAACTAGGTCACAAAGTTACAGTAGTAACGGGCACTAAGCAAGAAGTAATAAATCCAAACATTGAAATAATTTACATAGGTAATAAAAATGCAAATAATGTAGTAAAAAATTTGAGAGAAAAATCAAATAATACTGAGGGTAAATCAATAACAAATAAGTATTTTTATTCTTTTCTTAAAAAAATCTACAGATTTACATTTAAAATCTTTGCATGGCCAGATTATTCAATGTTTTGGCTATTTTCTATTTATAAGAATAGAAAAAAAATAAATATAGATTATGACTTAATGATTAGTGTAAGTCTTCCTTTCTCATCTCATATAGCTGCATATATTATTAACAAAAAAAATAATAAAGAATGGATAATGGATATAGGTGATCCATTTACATTAAAAAATGATGCGCCTGAAAACAATAAAATATTGTATGGGTATTTAAACAAATATTATGAAAATAAATTTTATTCATTAGCCGATAAAATTTTATTTACCCACGAAGATTCCATGAATGCTCATATTAATTATTTTGATATAGACTCAAATAAAACCCATATAGCAAACCCAATTAGTAACTTTAAAGAAGAAATATTTATTAAATCCTTAAATTATAATTACAATTCACTACCAGTTAAATTTGGTTATTTTGGTATATTTACTAAAGGTGTGAGATCACCAAAAAATCTTATTAATTATTTGAAAGAAATTAAAGATATCGAGTTTCATTGGTATGTAAATGATGACTCAAAGAATGAAGTAATAATAAACACTAATGAATCACAATCTATTTTTCACCCTCTTGTGAATAGGAATGAGGCGTTGAAAAAAATGTCAGATTCTGTACATTGCTTGCTATCTATTGGAAATCTAAATACTACTCAAATACCAAGCAAGGTAATTGAATATATTTCTACAGGAAAACCAATAATACATTTTAGTGAGATTGAGAATGATCCTGTTATTGATATTGCTAAAGATTTCAATAATATATTTGTAATATCAGATAAAACTAACAAAGAAGATTTATTTAATCAATTGAATGAATTTTATAAAAATATTGATACTTTTAATAAAAAATTATTTATCGAGAAATATACTTCAAATTCAATTACAAAAATTTTAAATCTTACTTAGAACTTTTGCCCAATTTTCTGAATAATTTAAAGCATGTATATTTTTTGATTCGCTTTTGATAGCTGTATTGATTTTTTCTACAGCATCATTAACATTATTATTTTCATAAAGGAATGTACTGTCTTTATCAAAGTATTGTGTATAAGGACTAGATGGTGCTACTACCTTTAGTCCTAATTCTTGTGCTTCATACAATGGCAAACCAACTGTTTCAAAGTTACTAGCATGGAAATAAATTTCGTTTTCAGATAGTATTTTTATAGTTTCTTCATTATTTGAAGTTGTTACACAGTTGAATTCTTTGATATTAGTAGACGGGTTAATTATTGTTATCAAGTTATTATTTGATATTTTTCTTAATGTTTTTAGAATAAATTGAAAATTTTTATTTGGAACTTCACTTGCAAAACAAACTATTCCTCCATTTGTATTGGATAAAGGAACAGACTTTTCAACAATTTCACCAATTTCAATAATTTTCTTTCTTTCTTCAGTCGGTAGATAGTTTTTCAAATGCTTCAGTTGAATTAATATATGTTCTGAGGATTTACTGCTTCTAAGAATAAAAAATCTTAGCAATCTATTACGTAAATCATTTTTAACTAATGGGAGAACATTCTGTATTAAAACAAAAGATTTAATTTTTGTTTTAAATCCAAAATTACCGTAATGAATTATTGCATCAGAAGAATTTATTATATTTTTTATATCTTTACTAATAAAAAAGTTTAGATAAGGGTGGGCAAATCTTCTTTGCTTTATATAAATAAATTTCACTAATTTACTATCAATAAACTGATTTTGTAAGTCCTTATAAAAAGGTAATTCTGAATATAGGACTGTTAATTTACTTCCTGATTCAGCTAAGAAATCAAAAGATTCAAGAAATAGCTTTAACCCACCTAAGGACTTTACACCACAAACATTAAGTACAATATTTTTATTCACCATTTCAATGATAGTTGTCCAATAAGAACTATTTGATTACTAAAATCATAATGTAGTGAAAGAAAAATATGATGTTGCGCTTGTTGTAGGAACAAGGCCAAATTTTGTTAAAGCCGCACCTCTTCTTCAGTATTTTGAAGAAAAAAATGTAAATACTTTATTTATTCATACCGGTCAACACAAAGATAAAAAAATGTCTTCAAATATTTTTGATGATTTAAATATAAGACCCCCTGACATAACATTAGAAACACCAACTGTAAATATGAACGAACAGTTAAGTTACATGCTTGATGCTCTGGATGATGTATTTAATAAGAATGAAATGAGGAGAGTGGGCGTATTTGGTGACGTAACTTCAACATTGGCTGCATCATTAGCAGCTAAAAACAAGAAGTTAGAATTGTTTCATGTTGAATCTGGTCTAAGGTCAAGAAATATGGAGATGCCAGAAGAGCGAAATCGAATAGTTGTAGATTCAATCAGTGATTATCTATTCGCTCCATCAGATGATGCAGTTGAGAACTTAATTCATGAAAATATAGATAGTGAAAAAATATTTTCTGTAGGAAATATTATGATTGATACTCTTAAAAAGAATTATGAAAAAATACAAAATGGTACAAAAGATATTCTTGAAAAGTTAAAGATAGATAATAATTATTTTGTAACAACAGTACATAGACCATCAAACCTAACTAATGTCAATTTAAATAATATTTTTAATGCTTTAAGCGAATTTACTAATAAATATTCCATTATCCTTCCTGCTCATCCTCGTTTACAAAAATATATTGAAGAAAAGGATATAAAGTTACAAAATGTATCTCTTATAGATCCTATGTCTTATATTGAATTTTTAAGCTTAGTGAATGGCTCTTCACTTGTTCTTACTGATTCAGGAGGGCTTCAAGAGGAAACAACATTTATGAATATAAATTGTCTTACTTTGAGGGAGGATACAGAAAGGCCTATTACTGTTGAACTTGGTACAAATACAGTTGTTGGATTAAATACAAAAAATATAATTTCTGAAATAAATAATTCTCTTGCAAGTAAACTTTCTAAAGAAATTAAAATCAAAAATTGGGATGGAAAAACATCAGAAAGAATATTTAATATATTGTATAAATAATTATGAGTAAATTTGATAAAGATTTAGGTGTTATAGGTCTTGGTTATGTAGGCCTACCACTTGTTGTTGAATCATCCAATGCTGGCTTAAAAGTATTAGGTTATGATAACAATTCTGAAAAAGTTAACAATTTACAAAAAGGGTTCTCTCCGATAGAAGATATTAGTAACACAAATCTTGAAGAGGCTCTTCAAAAAGGCCTTACTATTACTGATACTTCAGAGGAATTAAAGGATTGTGAACATATAGTAATAAGTGTTCCGACTCCTCTTACAGATTATCAACCTGATTTAAGTTATGTTAAAGAAGCAGCCCAAACAATCGCAAAAAACATCTCAAAAGAACAAATAATTATATTGGAATCTACTACATATCCTGGCACCACGTTAGAAGTTTTAATTCCAGAGATAGAATCAATTACAGATCTTAAAGCGGGTAAAGATTTTTATGTAGGTTATTCTCCTGAAAGAATTGATCCTGGCAATGAAACATGGAACTTTAAAAACACTCCGAAAGTTATTAGTGGAATAGATGAAAAGTCAACAGAAAAAATAAAAAATTTTTACGAAAGAATAATTGATGAGGTTGTACTAGTAAGTGGAACTAAAGAAGCAGAGATGGTTAAGTTGCTAGAAAATACTTATAGACATGTAAATATTGCTTTCATAAATGAGCTTGCAATATTATGTAACATGTTGGACATAGATATTTGGGAAGTTGTTGAAGCTGCAAAAACAAAACCTTTTGGGTTTGAATCATTTAGACCAGGACCAGGTGTAGGTGGCCATTGTATTCCAATAGATCCTAATTACTTATCATTTAAAACAAGAGAAATTGGAAAACCTGTACGGTTTGTTGAGTTAGCACAAGAGATAAATAATACAATGCCTTCATATATTGTAAGTAGGATAATTGAAATGATGAATTCACTAGAAAAACCAATGAACAATTCAAATATACTTATCTTGGGTGTAGCTTATAAAAAAGACATAAGCGATACTAGAGAGTCACCTTCTATTAATATTATTGAAAATTTGCATTCAAAAGGAGTAAATGTCTCATATTATGATCCTTTTGTTGATTCATTAAAACTTAATGCTCCTATAAAAAAAGAAGAAGACATAAAGAATTTTAATAATTATAATTTGATATTATTGCATACAGCTCATACTGAATTCTCTCAAATAAATTTTGAAGAAATCGATGTCCCAATATTTGATGCTACAGGAACAGGATACGTAACTAATTCTGAAAGGATTTAATCTAATTCTATCCTGATTATTTATTAGCTTGAGAAATGCTAGCTGATAAACTTCTTAGTTCAAAATGCATAGGATCTG
>Ga0208408_1002432_pt1 | contig 10008 bp, 8 predicted proteins | sample ETNtaG_4_FD_185776 | JGI IMG/M metagenome (GOLD analysis project Ga0208408, IMG submission 185776) | Marine microbial and viral communities from oxygen minimum zone, Eastern Pacific Ocean - ETNP201406SV67 (SPAdes) (version 2) | ecosystem: Environmental > Aquatic > Marine > Oceanic ... | reverse complement strand
GGCCATCCCGAGAAAATGGTATTATGGGCCTCATTGATAGTGACTACTGGGAATCCCCATTCCATTCAGATGGGTATTTAGATGAACAATTATTGAGTGTCATAAAAGATTTCTTGGTTGAAGAAGAAGAATACAAAGAAAATGAAGATTTAGGAACTAAAATTAGTGAAACAAGAGGTGATATTATTACTACCAGCCCTAATACTGATAGAGATAATATTGAATTTCATTTGAATGATATTGTTGCTTTAATTGGTTCAGTTTCTCAAGAGGATTTAGAACGTTCAATATTAATGGCAAAGGATATCGGCATTCTTCGGGCATTAAATGATGAAAAGCAATTTCGCTTAAGGTTCAAGGTTAATAATGAACATAAAGAATGGCGGCATAATTGCATTGATAACAAATCAATGGATGTTTCTAAGTTGCTAGAAGCAGTATTGAAACGCACGCAACAATATTATAAAAAACCAAAATTTGACGAACTTAAGCACGAGTATGAGTCGGCCAAAAGAAGGTATGAAGAACTGGGTTTAACAAGTGTAGAACTTGCAAATGGTCACGATATTGATTTCTGTTTACGGTATTTGCGTGATGTAAATACGAAAATTTCTCCAAAGATAACATTCGACTCGATACGTGATACAACTCTCGTTAAGAAAATCCGCGATTGGGAAGAAAAAAATAAGCCATACTGCGTCCTTCCACAATGATTGTGTGGGCACCCATCATAATCCATCGGAATATTTTACTGATGTAACACACTTCTAAGCCAAGCCTCAGCCGATTTTATGTCTGTTAGATTAGCAACACCCTCGTCCCTTCTATGATCTAATTTCCGTCCGGCCAATTCTTCAGACCAACCACCCGTTGTTGACATCACAGCAATTGGTTTTCCAATTTGCCAAGCAAAGGCGATTTCAGAAAGAGTTCCAGCACCCCCTGCTATTGCAATACAAGCATCGCCTGTCTTGGCTACTAGCATATTTCTAAAGAGGCCTAATCCCGTAGGCATTACAACATCTAGAAAAGGATTGGCAGAACTATCATCTGATTCTGGTAGGATGCCTATGATTTCATGCCCAGTCCAATTATTGCTTTTCCTAGCGCCACGAGAGACTGCTTCCATTACGCCGCTACGCCCACCAGTGCAAACTTTGCAGCCTAGGTCGAGAATCATTTTTCCGAGTTGTTCACTTAACTTCTCTACGCCATCGTTAATATGGCTGTTTGAGCCAAATACTGAAACAATTTTATTCATTCCTAAACCTCCAAAATATCATAATTTAAGCTGATAGATTTACTCTTAACCAACAGTTCCTCAATACTTGGGCGCTCCCGGTAGTTTGGATTACACATTGCCAGTATAATACGCTTTATTTCACCATTTACATCACTAGGATATTTTTGTGCAAGTACACGTTCAGGTGGTAGAATATATACGCGATCTCCAGTGATTAGACGATGGAGAAGTTTTCCTAGGTTGTATACATCCTCTTGTTGAGCAACTTTTTCGCGGCTCGCCTTATCGCCTATTTTGATAGATTCTGCAAAATCAATAAGATAAGGAAAACCATATTCGTCGACAAGGATATTGCCCGGTTTAACATCACAATGAACAAGTCCAATTCCATGGATTCTAGCAATGGTATTTACCATACTTCTCCAAGTTCGTATGGCGTGTTCAGGTTCCATCATCTTTGGCATGCCTTCTAATTTTTCTGTGATGAATGCGAGTACTTTTCGTCTATCATCGCCCCAATTATCTAGCGTACCATGTTCGAGAAGTTCCACCACGCCCTCTCCTTGAGAATTTTCTAAATGCTGTATTTCACGACCAAATTCAGCCTCATCAAGAACTTGTAATTCATGTACCTTTAGCACCCCTTGCTGGCCATCATGTTTCCTCCTCGCATAATGGAGAGCCCGATTCTTTTTTGTGCGAAATGGAGATAATTCGATAATCCATGTTGAATCTAATTCAATTTCTACCCATTTTCCTTCAGGCCTCCCTTGATGCCATTTTCCTTCTTCGCGCTGATCAACTGATTCAATCGACCCATTCTCCGCTGCTTCTATGATGGCATTTTGTCTAGGGGGCACCAGCCATCGCTCTTGGAATGGGACTACGACTCCTTTTCCATCAAACGCTTGGGCAATTGAAAGAAAGTTAAAATCGTGGAAATCGTTGTTAACTGGTCCACGAGGCATACGTCCATCGGTTGCAGCAATAATTGAAATCGGGGCTAACTCCTGTGCTAGAAGCACAGAATGAGTGTGATACAAGTCATCCCATACAGCATTGTCATCGTGCAATGTGAAGGAGAGATGGTTATGCCCATGCAGTCCGATTAACCACCCATGCCGTTTGGCATCATGGATTGAGTTAGCGATTGAGGTGGCTGCAATAGTTTCTTTGATGTTGTTTAGTTGCACTATTTCATCTACTAAATCATGTCCTCTCTTACCAAGCCCTACTATTCGGCGTTTCAAATTTGAATTAACGATGCGACGAATTTCGGAGGCAGTCATCAGAGTTGTTCTTATCACTCCATTATAGTCAGGATAATGAAATTCCTTCCCATAACATATGTTCACAGCATCGTAGAAACGATCGATTGCATAGACTTGTCCTTCAAACACGCTGGTAACGGGGAATAATGCTGCTTTCATACCACGCCGGGTTAATTCTGGTAGAATTATATCAGTTAATTCTGGATATGCATCATCGAAAGTCAATACTACACCACCTTCTGGAATTGATTCATCGAGCAATACTTTAGGTTCTAACACTTCGAATCGTTCTTGTAAATCGTCAAGATGTTTGTAAAAGGTTGCAGGAGTAACAGCAGTACCACGAGCATGCCATGGGGTACCCGTCCCGTCAGGGTTCATTTCCATGACTCTGTGATAACATAGGACCATCCCACTCATTCTACTAGCACCTCCTCTGCATTAGTTGAAGAACTAATATGAATCTTAGAAGAACTATTGATACACGTTGCAAGGCCTTCGTAAAGATCAAATTTCTGCTCCCATCCTAGGCTACAAAGCACACTATTGTCTATTTCTTCTTGAAGAATCTGTCCAGGTCTATCATCAACGTAAACAATCTCAACGTTCTTAGTTAGACGCATACAAATAGAAACAAGTTCATTTACAGAATAACTTTGGTTGGTTGAAATATTTACTACGCTTGGGCGTGCAGGTGATTCAAGAGTACAGATTATACCGGCAACGATATCTTCTACATGTGTGAACGTGCGGTTTTGCTCACCATTCCCATGAATGAATATTGGCAACCCACTCATGGCTCGCTCAAGAAATACAGATGTTGCCAATGAACCACGTTGCTGTGGGCCGTAAAATGTAGCGAGCCGCATTATTGTATGGTGTCCCTGCGCTTGAGAAATCAAACCTTCAGCGATTACTTTCGTTTCAGCATATATCTCCCCAGGGACAAGTGGTGCGCTTTCACTAGATGGATGAACCCCATTATTGCCATAAGCACAACAGGTGGATGCAAAGAGCATGGGTATGCCAATCTGCTCGCAAGCAGAGAGGACACACAGCGTCCCCTCAATATTGATTCTATACGTATAATCAGGTTTAGATTTAGCAATGTACAAGTCCGCAATTGCTGCTAGGTGTATGACATCGCTAACATCATTTTTCAGTATGGTTTGAACTAATTTTGCACCATCCATTATATCGTAGCCCTCAGAGATATCATATTCAACAACAACATGACCATTTTCTTCGAGGGCGTTGCAAAGATGTTGCCCCAAGAAACCTGATGAACCTGTAACTAATACCCGCATTATGTCACTCTCCTCATTTCACAAAACTGAATCCAAGGTGTTGCACAATTATTGTCAACATCCCAGCCCCACACGAACCAGTCATCAACCAGTTCTAATCCAGTTGGGGCCATAGCTAGAATCTGTTTAGTAGTCCAAACATTTTCTCGTCTTACTATACCTGATGGCAAACATTCTTTTTCGTAGTAATGTGGAAAATTTTCCACACGGTTGATTACTTTGTGTACATGGGTGTGTTCGACATCCCATAATGTGGGGCTACACCAACTCATTAACACACGACCACCATTTGGTAGAATGGAGTGAATTTCATTCAAGATGTTACGCAACTCATCATCTGATAGTTGACACATTACCATAGAACAGACTACACCCGAGATGCCGCCGGGCACGGGGGTTCCTTGAATAGTGGATGAAACAGATGATGCAGGGGGTACAATAACGACTTGACTAGAATCATTACTTGACCATTCTTCAACCAGTTCAACATGCTGTGAAGATAAATTAAGATCTGGATCGTAAAGTAAGACGTTGTAACCTTCTGGGATGAGAGGCGTCAATACACTTCCGTCCCCACACCCATAGTCAATGATACAACCGTGTTCTCGTTCTCTAACCCAAGAGCGAGCAACAGGGTGGGCAGCAGATTCTAAATTTGGTGCAATCAGTTCGATATGTTTTGGTATTCCAATAAAAGAGCGGGAACACGGGTACGTCACATCATACAATTCCATTCTTCGATGGTACTCGTTGCTGAGAAAAGGAAACATTTGAGTTGAACCGTTGTTCAATACTTTCTGGAAAGCTATCGGATAGTCTTCTGGTCGTGATTCACCAATCAGGAAGTCATTCCATCCATATACAAGGGACTCGTCACATTCCGCTCCGTTTAGAACATCTACAGGAAATCCCCAGAACTGGTTGATTCTTCCCTTTGCATAAGCTACCTGTTCCTCCGCGAGGTCATCACGATGACGGTGCAGTAACTGATTGAAGCTGTTGAGGCGTTCAGGACTTGGGTCTACCATACGAGCGCCAGAGTGTGAACGATACAGCACAGTTCGTTTCAGTAACGGTGTGAATCGGAGCCCTTCAATCTGGCTGATTCGGATCCCGAGCCCACGATCACTGCTTGTGGCAAGTGTTTCATCAAAGCCTCCACAACCCTCGATTATGGAGCGTCTAGCAAAGATGTTTGAACCACGCATTCCTGGATTGAATCCCATGAAGTCGGTCGGAACAAGAGTTGCTGGAGGTAGCATGTCTTCCCGGAACACCGAATCACTAAGAGAGTAGAAACCTGTCAATACGATGTCAGAGTTGGTAATTTCTGAAGCCGAATCACACAGAGATAGATGGTTGGGGAGCCATAGGTCATCATCATCAATGATTGCAACATAGTCTGAGCAACAATTTGCAATTCCAAGGTTCCAGGCATGTGCCGCACCTCGGCCTTCACCCTCAATGACGAATAGTCTTGGCACAATGTCTCCCAATACACGTTCGAGTAGTTGTTCGTGTTCTTGAACTTCCTTTTCAGTCACCATCACGACTTCGTCAGGAGTAAGCAACTGAGCTTGAATCGAGCCGAGTGTGGCACGAAGGTGAGGTGAATCTCCTCGCGTAATAATTAATACCGATATAGTCATTTAAATCACTCCAGGATGATGCGATAATCGGTTACTTCAACCCAATAATGCTTGTTATTTACTTCTATTATTTTTCCAACCATCATACAATTAGTTTGAAAACAATCATCAATAAAACTTCCACTTCCACTAAGTGCAAATGAATAGTTCCCGCTTTCGTTAACTAATACAGAGTGATAATTGGTCCACGATTCACATTCTTTATTCTCAGAATATCCACTATTATATCCAGTCCCATCCTCTCTATAATAGTCAGAGTTGTCATAATTACTCCAACAATTTGCATGTTCTGTCGTCTCATAATCTATCATGCTAGAGTTGAAAGAAAGGAATGTCAAATAGTCCAGTTCATTGAAGTTAAATGAAGATTCATTTAAATCTACAATGTAATGTTCAGGTTCATAATCCCACAGATAGTCACCACCAGCCCATATGCCGAAAACACATAAAATGATAAATCCTAATATGAGGAATAAGTTTAGTATTCCCTCGATTACATCACCTATTTTACCAGTGGTCTTTGACAATTTTCTCTTGGGTTCCCGACGAGATTCCCTCATCTCATTACCTCTATTGCCTTTGGAGATGGCCCAATGGTTCCTCCTCACAACATCATTTTTTGTTCCAATATGGAGGATATGTTGTAACAACCCCTTGAGGTGACACTCGTGCGTCGGATGAGGTGAATGATGTGGGTGCCATCCTGAGAAATCGAGTGAATCGATTGATACTAAAGCCTCAGTATCCTTTGGTACGCACTTCCCATCGAACCCACCAAGACCCGGTGTAAGATGTGCCGAATTGAGGACACGCCTATCACGCCATACAGTTTCCATCACAGGATGTGGGTCAACGTCGTGCAGCAGACATAGGCGTTCTATTTCGCAGGTGAATGTCACTTTAGTGGCGATGTAGGCGTTGTGGGCTAGCTTTCCAATCTCTGCTTCCATGTATTTCATAGGCATACGTGGAACTGTTGAATCGACCCACTCAAACAGAGATAGGGCTTCATCTACATCCCCGCAATCTCCTGAAGCAACTAGCCGATCAGGGTCAGCAAACCATGCTTCAGCATCCTTCTCACGTAGGAATTCAGGCATGTATACTAGGCGAAGTTGTGGGTGGTTGGATACTAGTTTATCCATTGTACCAACATTGAGGGTACTCTTGAAGATGACAAGCCCCTTGTAAGCGCTCTCTTCAAGACGAGTAGCGACTTCTTGAACCGGCCCATTGCATAGAACCCTCCAGGGCTTGTCCCTAGTCCGCGGGCTTTTAGATAAATCTGTGGGGACGCACACTAGTACCGCCTTAGTCTGAAGTATTGCATCCCATTCACCTCGTCCATCGATATCGTATCCAACCACATCGTGGTGAGTTTCCATTCCCTTGAAAGATGCAGTACCAACAGCTCCAAGGCCGATTATTCCAATAGTATTATTTTGTTTATTCATGTAGTCTCATTCCTCCTCTTTATTGTAACCAATTAATTCTGCAATAGTAGTCCAATTATCTGCTTCTCGCTTGAGGTGCGCGCTAATTGAATCGGCCGTAGGACCCACGATTGTTACTTTCTTACCTTGGGAGCGTAGTAGGCGTAGCAGGGGTAGAAACCCTCCATCTCCCGAGAATAAAATAAAATCAGTAATAGATGGATCTTTCATCAATGCCGAAACAGCCTCCACAACTAGGTGTATATCAGCAGCATTTGGTTGGATTTGCCCATTTACTTTTTTGTTCATAGTAATTTGTGGGACAATCCCATGAACATTGAGTAGCCACATTGCGCGTTCATCGCGTTCACGGAATCCAGCAACAGCAGTAGCCACAGATACAACACCGCGAGCATTTCCATACTGGCTAATTATGCGAATGAGTTGCTTTTGTTTCAAATTACCGATTTCCCCTTTACGACGAGGAACCTCCATATTTTCCCAATCCACCATAATTGCTACACGACGAAGATTAATGCTCTCCGTGCGCACAGTAGGTGTCATTAGTGTAGTTCCGCGATTTTCGATGCTTGAATTTATTGTCATGTCAGTGTCCCCGCCCTTGATGTTGAATCTTGTAAATCGGTAATGGATATTAACCCTGAATAGTGAAAACGTCTAACTTTTTCACGTTGTTCTTGATATTAGACGTGAAAAATAAGAAACTTTCATATAAAATAGTTATTTGCGTGAATTAATGAATAGATACCTAATCATCCCCTTACACGAAAATTCTTCAGATCTCGCGTTATCTATGTCTAGAAAAATAGGGCCAGATAAAATTGTATTATGTCACCGTTGGAAGAAATCTGGTGAAGCCCATTCTAATGCAATCAGGTTAAGAGATTTTTTTGAAGAAAAGTTACTTGATTTGGGTCGTCTAGAAAAGAGCAGCAAGAAGAGAGGAAATATACTGCCCCGAACAGAAGTGGAAGTTAAGGCGTTAGAATATTATTATTCAATGGAAGGTTTAGCTACAGTTTATTTTAATTTTATTGGAGAATTATCTAAGGATGAGGATGTTGAAATCCACATGCTTATTTTGGATGAAATGCCAATGGGATACATTATTGGAGCGTTTTATGCTGGTTTAACTTCCAAATTAACTGTTTGGACAGGTGATGTAGGGCGCGATATCAGATCAAAGCACCCATCTAAATATAATCCTGGAGATTCAATGACCCACACACTAAGAAAAATTTCTCTATTAAAGGAAATAAATGATGGATTGAAATGGATTCGCAAAGCGGAATCATCTGCTATAACATTACGACTAGCCAAGGATATCTTAGATAACCCTGATAACGATTGGTTCACGACAGCACAAATAGTAAATAATCATCATTTAGGATATGGTCAGACTGCGATAGTTAATCACATTAATAGGTTAATTAAAGAAGGATTTGCTGAAAGAATTGAAGGTGGAAAAACGAAGTATAAGTTAACAGAATTAGGCCTTTCTATTGCCGAATTAACCGATGAAGTCAATGCGGAGGAAGGGTAGTGAATAGAAGACCAATTCAACTAATACATCCGGTCTGGAATGTAGAGGAAAGTAAGGAAGTATACGATAGTATTGCTACACAGATTGAAAATGAAGGATTGAGTCATGTAGCAACCATTAGTGGCCGCCCTATTCTGAGGCTATCATTAATTGAACTTTCAGATTCAAGAGAAACCGATGCCAGTTCTTTTCAATACCGCCGTTTAGTAGATTCTGGTATTGAAATAATTAGGATAAATAGAGAAGAATCTGAAAACTACCTTAATGAATTCCTAACCCCAAAAGAAAGGGTCACACTTCATCTCGAAGTTAATGGAATTGGTACTGCTAGAGAGGCGTGCACTATTATAGCAACATGTGCCTTAGATTTGAGTGATAATCCGATTATTTGGTTTTTAGATGATGATCTTCAATTCCGCCAATTAGGAATTAATAAATCAGAAATGCTTGAACTGAACCATCATCAAAACTTGTTTGAAGAGGCCTGGTCTTACCATGAAAGACACCCTAATACGGCAGCATCATTGGGGGGAGTAACTGGTTGTCCTCCATTGCCCGCCTCCTCATCACTATTATGCAATATAAGGGATTTGCTTGCATCATTAAATGGTGAATTAGAAATCGAAGATGATTCCAATCGTTGGGATATTCCTGATCATTATTACGATCTAAGTGAGCATGCTGGGAGAAAGAATACTGTATTCCCTAATTCTAATTGGGGAAAACAGATTGATTTCAAAGATTCCATCCTTTGCCATGGGATGTTGTTTAGACCCATTGTGTTGACTAGTTTGGCTGCATCTATGCCTGAATCTGAGAGATTAGTCAGGGGTGGTAATAGTATAATTTATGATTTGTCTACATTTGTGTCTAATCCATATCCTACTTTGGAATTGAGGGGCATTAGAACTAGGCGTGGAGACTCTGTGTGGTCATGCTTGAACACCTTCTTAGATGGAAATCAAATATTATCTCATAACATGAAACTTCACCATGGAAGAAGTTCTATTTCTTGGAATGAGGATGAAAAAGAACGTTTCATTAACAGAATGCTTGCAGATTTGTATGGTGCTTCATTTTATCGAACAATTGCAGTGATGTATGCTGAAGGGCAATTTGAGGATTGTAGTGACTTATTGCATTTAGCATCAGTACTATATTTGACGATTAAACACAGAGCTCAACGACATAGTGAGACATTAAAGAAAGCGAAAACAATCGCAAAAAAAATAGGAGAGTGTAATAATTATCTCTCCCTATCAACAGAAATAATTAGCACATGTAAATTAGCACAAGAAGTATTGTTGGATATTCCTTCAGAGGAAGAACTCCAAGTAGCGTTGATTGATTGTTGGTCTAGGATTACTGTTTGGAGAGAGGATATTGGTCCACGCCTTGATAGGAAAAATCGTAATTACCATTCTTGATGTAATGGAATCAAATCACCTGCAGTCATGCATTCCATTCCGTTATCAGTTCTCACCCAACTATCTTCTAAGCCAATTGCACCATCAGGATAGATTACCTTTGGCTCAATAGCC
>Ga0208408_1002423_pt1 | contig 10025 bp, 6 predicted proteins | sample ETNtaG_4_FD_185776 | JGI IMG/M metagenome (GOLD analysis project Ga0208408, IMG submission 185776) | Marine microbial and viral communities from oxygen minimum zone, Eastern Pacific Ocean - ETNP201406SV67 (SPAdes) (version 2) | ecosystem: Environmental > Aquatic > Marine > Oceanic ... | reverse complement strand
GCCCCATTGAATATGAATCTGAAGATATTGATTATGATGTGATTAACGAATTCACGGACCTTCACGGAGATGCTTTTATTGACTATACCAATATAAATCTAAGTGCTGGATTCATCAATGTGGCCTGGCGCAATAATCTATTAAGGGCATTACCAGAATCCAAAAAAGATTCAACTTATGGCTGGATTCGTCCTTCGATGGTAGAGAATGGTGAAGAGCCCATGGTGGGTGATACCATGATCTATAACCTTGAAACTCGACATGGAAAGGTCATTCAAGGCACCACCAAAGCGGAGGATGGTTATTATCATGGTCAAGAAATAAGAAACCAAGATATGGATGTGTTTTATATCGACGACGCAGCTTATACAACCTGCGAATTAGATGACCCTCATTTTCATTTTGAAAGTCAAAACATGAAAATGATTAATGAAGATAAAGTTATCGCTCGACCTATTGTATTATATATTGCAAATATTCCAGTATTCGGTTTGCCATTTGGGGTATTCCCCCACCAAAAAGGGCGACGACATTCTGGGTGGATTATGCCATCTTACGGAACGGATGCCCGTTGGGGTGGCTATATTAACGGACTGGGTTATTATTGGGCGGCCAGTGAATATTTTGATTCCAAATTCACCATGAGTCTTTATGATCGCGATGGGATTACCCTGAGGGCGAAAAATAATTACATGAAACGATATGCATACTCGGGGAATTTAGACCTGGAAACCAAACAGCGATTTGCCAGTTCAGTTTTAGATGAAGATCGAGATATTTATAATATATGGGGAAACCGCCAAAGTGATTATGTGGTTCGATGGAACCATCGTCAACAATTACGTAACAATCAATCTGCTTCTGTGAATGCCAGCTATTATTCCAGTGGTGATTACAACCGCCGGACCGGTATGGAACAAAGTCAACGACTAAACCAACAGGCCGTATCTAATGCCACATATTCTAAACGTTGGCCCAAATCAAAAAATAGTATGAGTGTTAACCTCTCATCCAGGCGAGACCTCATGGCGGAGAAAAAAATTGACCAAAATACTGTATTTTATTCCACCCCAACACGGGAAGGTCAGCAAATAAACATTACCACCAATACACTACCCCAATTGGCATTTACACACTCTCAACGGGCCCTTTTTCCCACCAAGGCAAAAAAGAAGCAATGGTATCATAATATCAACTATCGTTATTCCTCCCGGTTTACAAACAATCTAAAAAATTATTATGAATCAGAAGCTTATGCCATCGATGATACCACCACAGGTTATCGATGGATGATGAATGAGAATGAAGACCCTTTGGCTCAGTCATTTGCCGATTATTTTATGACTCATTCCTCTGGACTAAGCATGTCATCCAAAATATTTAAATATATTAATGTGACGCCCAGCCTTTCATTGAAATCGGATTGGGTGAATCGATCATTCACCGGCGCAATTGATTCTACTGGAATAGTTAACCGAAATGAGGTGACCGGCTTTGCGGCGCGGACTACCGGTTCATTTAACATTTCTATGAATACCCAAATCTATGGATTATTCCCAATCAAAATAGGTAAGATGGAAGCGATTCGCCATGTCATTGCTCCCTCCATTGGATATTCATATCGACCCGATTTTTCGCAAGAAGTTTTTGGCGCTAACCCAGGGTATTATGAAGTGATTCAACAAGACAATGGAGAGGTAGTGTACTTTGATCGGTTCTCAGGCACCATGGCCGGTGGGACACCGCGAGGTGAGAACCAATCTATGAACTTTTCTATGACCAATAGTTTTCAGGCAAAGATTGTAAATGGAGAAAACGAAAGAAAGCAGGATTTGTTTTCTTGGCGAATGAGCACCAGCCGAAATTTTGTAGCAGATGAATTCCAGTGGAGCAATATCAGTTCTTCGATTCGCGCCAATGTAAGTCGAAAGCTGAATTTAGATTTTTCTATGACCCACGATTGGTATGATTTTGATAAAGAAAAAAATATGCGCATAAACCAATTCAAAGCCGCTGGCGGGTTCCCAACACCCAGATTAATCAGTGCTCGATTTTCTACGGGGTTTAGGTTCGCAGGCAAGCGACTTTCTTTTGAAAAGGACGATGAAGAAACTACAGAAGAGGATACAACCATAATTATGGATAGAGTAGATGGTGCCAACCTTGCAAAAGGATTCAATAGCTTTGGGAACGCAGGAAATAATGATAAAAAACTTCCTGGCGACTTTTGGTCCACATCTGCCAGCTTTAGTTTTGCTTATAATAATGCAAATCCCAATAACCCTCAGAAAACTTTCTGGATGTCTACCAATTCAACTATACAAGTAACAGAATATTGGAAAGTAAAGTATAATGCAAGGTTTGATCTTATTAAACAAGATTTAGTCAGCCATACGTTTTCTATCTATCGGGATCTCCATTGCTGGGAGATGAGTGTCAATTGGACGCCGAATGGATATGCTTCCGGACTTTATTTAAAACTGAATGTAAAATCACCGAATCTTCAAGACTTGAAGCTTGAGCAAAGGGGCGGGTCTTTCAGTAGACCATCTTTATTTGACCGATAATATTTTATTAATAAACTTTACATAATAAATAGGGGAGGTACTGCTTGTTTTGTCCAGAATGTAAAAGTGAATATGTTGAAAACATAAATATCTGCCAGGATTGTGGTGTTTCCTTGGTTGACCTTAACCCGGAATCAGGTCCTTTAGATAACATGACCTGGGTTTCCATTGCAGATTTTGAGGGAACCATTATGGCTGATATGGCAGTGGAAATCTTAAAAGATCATGATGTGCCCTGCTATACCAAAGGTGATTTTATCAGTTCCGCTTTCGGAATTAAAGCTTTGAGCCTGCCCGGTGGCTCTGTAAAATTGTATATTCCTGACTCATTAAAGGCACAAGCAGAAGACTTACTGAAAGATATTATATAATAAAATGACTAAAGAATTTATCCAATCAATTAAAGGTACTCAGGATATTCTTCCGGATCAAAGCCAACGCTGGCAAGCACTGGAAACCACCATCCGCAACACAATGGACACTTATGGGTATCGTGAAATTCGCACCCCTACCTTCGAGAGAACAGAACTTTTCGCACGTGGTGTGGGGCAAGAAACGGATATTGTTTCGAAAGAAATGTATAGCTGGACGGATCAGAGTGGCGAGAATCTCACCCTGAAACCGGAATTGACGGCGCCTGTAGTACGGTCATTCATACAGAATAATCTGGGGGGCCAAAGCACCATCAATAAACTTTATTATATAGATGCGCTATTTCGGAGAGAACGTCCCCAGAAAGGACGGTACCGCCAATTTCACCAATTCGGAATTGAATCCTTTGGGTCCGAATTCCCGGAAATGGATGCAGAAGTCATTGCCTTGGCCATGTCTGTTTTTAATGATATTGGGTTAACAAACCTAACCTTGAAGTTGAATTCAATTGGCTCACCTGAATGCAGAAGTGATTTTCGCAATGCACTCCGTGATTTTTTAAAACCACACTTTAATGATTTAAGTGAAACCAGCCAGAAAAGATTTGAAAATAATCCTCTTCGTGTTTTGGATACAAAAGCGCCCTACGAAATTGAAATTTTGAAAGATGCTCCCAATATTTCTGATTCATGGACGGGTGAAGACAAAGCCCATTTTGAAGAAGTATGTTCACTGCTTGATGCTATGAGGATTCAATATACCATCGAGTCGAATCTTGTGCGTGGGTTGGATTATTATACCCGAACCACATTTGAAATTACGTCTACTGCCCTGGGCGCCCAGAATGCCATCTGCGGTGGCGGTCGTTATGATGGGCTCGTAGAAACATTGGGCGGTAAGCCTACGCCGGGCATCGGTTTCGCCGCCGGGATGGAACGAATCCTTTTAGCCCTAGGTGATGACGATTCAAGCGGCAATTCTACACAAGTATATATTATAGGACTTGGGGATGAAGCCCGACCGTCGGTGGCAAAATTAGCGGAAGATTTGAGACAGAATAATATTCGCACAAATTTTGATCCATTGCGTCGATCTATAAAAGCCCAAATGCGAGAGGCTAATAAATCCGGAGCAACCATTGCTGTCATTATTGGAGATAAAGAATTAGCGTCGGGACAGGCCGAAATTAAGGATTTGAAAACGGGAGATCAGGAACCGGTAAAAATAAAAGCGTTGGTAGATCATATCAATTCTTTGACATTATAAAATTTTCTTTTACATTAATATACGCGCGCGAATCTGCGGCATTGCTACTGATTACAGAAAAAAAGAGATACAATGAGTTCAAAACCAATATTAATTGTTGAATCGCCTTCGAAGGCAAAAACCATTTCGAAATACCTTGGTGGTGAATATGAAGTCATGGCCAGCGTTGGCCACATCAAGGATTTACCCAAAAAAGAATTGGGCGTGGATGTGGATAACGACTTTACAACGGTAGAAGATGTGCTTCCTGATAAGAAATCCTTCATCAAAGATTTTAAATCTTTGGCGAAGAAGGCCGACCGAATCGTTATCGCCACTGACCCAGATCGTGAAGGAGAAGCCATTGCAGCACATATTGCTACGGAAGTCGATCCATCTAAACTTTCTCGTGTTCAGTTTACAGAAATCACAAAAGAAGGTGTTGAAGAGGGTATGAATAACCCTCGGGGAATCGATAGCGATTTAGTGGCCGCTCGCCAAACCCGGCGTATCATTGACCGACTTGTGGGATATAAAGTTTCTCGCGTCCTCTGGAGTACGTTAAAAAAGAATATGAAATTTGTAACCGTTAGCCTTTCGGCTGGCCGTGTACAATCGTCTGCACTTCGGATGATTGTGGAAAGAGAACGACTTCGCCAGGCATTCCATTCTGCATTATATTATGATTTAAAGGCAAACTTACAATCAAAAGACAATCCATTTCCCGCTACACTCATTCGTGTGGACGGTAAGCGTCTCGCAACCGGAAAAGATTTTGACCCGAATACAGGTCAATTAAAAAAACAAGATGTCCTATTATTATCCAAAGCCCAGGCAGATGAATTGGTAAAAGAATTGAAAGGCGGTCCCTGGACGGTTAAGGATGTGGAAGAAAAGATAAAAAATTCTCATCCCAAACCACCCTTTACCACTTCCACGCTTCAACAGGAAGCAGCACGGAAACTGCGATCCTCAGCACGGAAAACCATGCGTACGGCCCAGCGACTATATGAACAAGGGTTTATTACCTATATGCGGACCGATTCCACCACCCTTTCGGCAGAGGGCATCAATGGTGCGCGAAATGAAATTGTATCTCGTTTTGGTCAAGAATATTTACCGGAACAAGCACGGACTTACGCTACAAAAGTGAAAAATGCCCAGGAAGCCCACGAAGCCATCCGCCCTGCTGGTGTTACTTTTTCATCGGTGGATCAAGTTCGCGGTGCCATCGATGAAGATGCAGCAAAATTATATGACCTTGTTCGAAAACGAACATTGGCATCCCAAATGAAATCGGCCAAAGTGAAACAAATTGCCGTAACAGTTGAAAATCAAAAAACGGAATTCCGTGCCAATGGAAAAGTGATTCTATTCCCGGGCTATATGGCTGCTTACGTAGAAAGTACAGATCGCAGAAGCGGCGTCACGGAAGATCAGGAATCAATTTTACCTGATATGCCCAAAGGACAAACCCTCACCTGCAATGAATTAACAGCCGATGAACATGCGACCAAACCACCGGCGAGGTTTACAGAAGCCTCTCTGGTGAAAGAATTGGAAGCACAGGGTATTGGACGCCCATCCACCTTTGCCAATATTATTGATACCATTGTTTATCGTACTTACGTAGCACGAGACAAGGGAAAACTGACGCCTACATTTTTGGGAATTGCAGTTACCCAACTTCTCGAAAACCATTTTACTTCTCTGGTGGATAGTCAGTTCACTGCCAAGATGGAAGATGGTCTTGACGCCATATCCCGCGGTGAATTGGATGCTGTTCCTTTCATGAAAGAATTCTATTTTGGTTCTGATGACCAAATTGGATTGGTGGGTATGCTGGATGATAAAATAGATATTGGAAAAGCCTGTTCTCTCCAATTGGATTATGATGGAGATCCTATCGAGATACGTGTGGGGCAATATGGTCCATTCATTCAACAGGGTGAAACGCGAAAATCGGTCCCTGCTAATGTATATCTCGGTGATTTAAATGTGGATAAAGCATTGGAGATCTTGAATCAGGAAATCAATGAAGATCGGGAATTGGGTAAAGATTCAGATTCCGGCGAAATGGTTTTAGTTAAAAACGGACCTTACGGACCCTATGTTCAATTGGGAGAAACCAGTAAACGAAAAGGGATTCCAAAAGGAACGCCAGCCGATGATATTGATCTTGAAATGGCGCTTAAACTATTATCACTCCCCAGAATATTAGGAAAATTTCCTGATTCTGACGAAGATGTGAAAGCGGACTATGGCCGATTCGGACCCTACGTGACTGCAGGGAAAGGAAAAAACGGCACCATCCCTCCTACCATGTCGCCTTTAACCATAGAACTGGCTGAAGCATTGGAATTGATTAAGAATCGAAACAGCGGCCCTCAGGAATTGCGCACTTTGGGCGACCACCCAGAAACGGGAGAATCTTTGGTCTTGAAATCCGGACGATATGGCCCCTACCTCACGGATGGCAAAGTAAACGCATCGCTCCCGCGAGATACAGATCCGGAAAAAATAACATTAGAAGAAGGGGTGGAACTCATCAACAAAAAGCGGGCGGCGCCACCAAGAAAAAAACGCCGTAAAGCCAAAAAGAAGGCTAAAAAGAAATGAAAAAATTACTACCTATTATATTCTTCCTGAGTTTGATCTGGGCCGACGAAAAAAGTGATCTTATCATAGATCTGGAACAAAGTCTTATGGCCACCTGCTGTTGGAGTGGCACCGTATATGACCATGGAAATAAAGAGATGGAAATAGAAATTGCGGGCATGGTGAATACAGGAAAAACAAAAAACGAAATTCTTGATTATTATAAAGGAAAATATGGAGAACGTGTTTTGGCCGTTCCTGTGGCAGAAGGTTTTAATTATTTTGCCTGGATTGCCCCTATTTTTATTGGCCTATTAGGGTTTACCATTATTTTGATTTATATCAAAATAACGAAAGAAACACCTCTAGTCGTTGAATCTACCGATGATTCTATTGCCTATAGCGATCAAATTGAGCGTGAACTGAAAGAAATGGATTAACCCTTACTTTCATTGCGATTGGTCAACCGGAGGAGAAGCAATCTCATTATTATATAATATTAGAAATGATTTAATTCTTTCATCATTTCAGACCATTTATTTATCTAAATAATTTCCTAATTTCCCGTCTTAATAATTAACGGAGATTTAACTCAACCTAATGAGTATGGAAAAAATTGTTTCCCTTTGCAAACGCAGAGGGTTTGTATTTCAAAGTTCTGAAATTTATGGTGGCTTCGGAGCCGTTTATGATTATGGCCCATTGGGTATTGCCCTAAAAAATAATATTTCCCAACTCTGGTGGCGGGCCATGACCCAACTTCATGAAAATATTGTTGGGTTAGATAGCGGTATCTTAATGCATCCCAAAATATGGGAAGCCTCAGGGCATGTGGGTGCATTTAATGATCCATTGGTGGATTGTAAACAATGTAAAGCGCGATACCGCGCCGATGAATTATTTGATGGAAATCCGGAAGATGGCAAATGGGATGAAATCCAATGCCCTAAATGCGGGACTACAGGTAATCTTACGGAACCGCGCCAGTTCAACCTCATGTTTAAAACCCATATCGGCCCGGTAGAAGAAGAAGCCAATACTGCATATTTAAGACCGGAAACTGCCCAGGGTATTTATGTGAATTATCTTCTTACTCAAAATGCCATGCGGTTAAAAGTGCCCTTCGGCATCGCACAGATCGGGAAAGCATTTCGAAATGAAATTGTGGCCAGAAACTTTATCTTTCGTACCCGTGAATTTGAACAAATGGAAATGCAGTATTTTGTAAAGCCAGAGGCTGATGATCAATCCATGGTGGACTGGAAAGATGAACGGATGGCCTTTTATAACCAACTGGGAGTCGATGCAAAAAAACTCCGTTTTCATGAACATGCTGAAGGTGAACTGGCCCACTACGCCAAAGAAGCCTGGGATATTGAATTTGAATTCCCATTTGGCTGGTCAGAGATTGAAGGAATTCACAACCGAACGGACTTTGATCTCCGCCGCCATCAAGAATTCTCTGGAAAGAAAATGGAAATTTTTGACCAACCGAACAATGAACGGTTCCTACCTTATATTATTGAAACATCAGCGGGATTAAATCGCATGATGCTTGCGGTTCTTTCGGATGCCTATTGGGAAGATGATGAAAACAATCGCGTGGTGATGAAACTCCATCCTCGAATTGCACCGATAACTGCTGTAGTTTGTCCATTAGTGAAAAAGGATGGATTACCGGAAATTGGTCGGAATGTAATGGATATTTTAAAACCTCATTTCAAAGTGATTTACGATCAACAAGGATCTATCGGTAAACGATACTACCGCCAAGATGAAGCGGGGACCCCTTATGGTATTACGATTGACCATCAATCCGTAGAAGATCAAACGGTAACGCTCCGCCATCGGGATTCACAGCAGCAAGACCGCATCGCCATAGATCAATTGGTGAATGCCATTAACGATAGTATGGAGAATTATTTATGAATCGCCATTTAACCCTTCGCTCCGGGAATCCCACGCTGAATGCGAAAACATTTTCCGGATTCGACGTAACCGCTGGTGCCACCATGACCATCATGGGTACGGTGCATAAAACAGCACTGGGGTTGCTTCTACTCATGACCTCAGCCCTTTATACCTGGAATCTGCCCTTAGGAGACCCCAGAACAAATATGTTCATGATGATCGGAATTTTTGGCGGATTTGGTGTGGCAATTTTGACCGCTTTTAAGCACCATCTCGCAAAGTTCACGGTACCTGCATACGCCCTATTGCAGGGATTGGCGTTGGGTGGTATTTCCAAATATTTCGAAATGCGTTATCCAGGAATTGTGAACCAGGCGGTTATGCTGACTTTTGGGACACTTGGTTCTTTACTTTTAGCCTATCGTTCCGGACTAATTAAGGCAACGGAAAACTTCAAACTGGGTGTGGTAGCGGCTACCGGTGGCATTGCTTTTGTTTATCTCATCAGTTGGATATTGGGTATGTTTGGCGTTGGTGTTCCCATGATTCATGGTAATTCAAACATGAGCATTTTATTCAGTATTGGTGTGGTCATTATTGCAGCATTAAATCTCGTCCTTGATTTTGATTTTATTGAAGAAGCAGCAGAAAATGGTGCCCCAAAATATATGGAGTGGTATGGTGCCTTCGGACTTCTGGTCACCTTGGTCTGGCTCTATTTAGAAATTTTACGGTTATTAGCCAAACTTTCTTCGCGGAGGAATTAATCTGTGAAAAACATTAGAAATGCATTGGGTACCATAGTCGCTTTGGTTTTATCTATTATCCAAGTAGCCGAAGCGAAACCAAAGTCATGTATCGGGGCTATATCAAAAGTGATGGTAATCCAGTTACATTGATTTATAAAAATGAATAATACTTACCTTTAAAACAGAATAATACGGTGCTTTGATTGAAAAAAAGATTTCATTGGAATAAGTGGACGCGCAAATCTCATCATTGGGGTGCCATTGTTATTTTAATCCCAGTTGTAATTATTATTGGATCGGGGATTCTACTCCAAGTCAAAAAGGAAATTGATTGGATTCAGCCTCAAACCATAGCTGGCTCGGTTAAAAATAGTCCCTCTATTCCTTTTGATCGTATTTTAACCATAGCGAAAACAATTCCAGAAGCGAAAATTCAAAGCTGGAAAGATATTGATCGATTAGATGTGCGAATTCAAAAAGGAATTGTCAAGGTGCGTAGCCAAAATAATTGGGAAGTTCAAATTGATACACAAACAGGGGAAGTCCTTCAAACTGCTTACAGACGATCCGATATTATTGAATC
>Ga0208408_1002413_pt1 | contig 10049 bp, 8 predicted proteins | sample ETNtaG_4_FD_185776 | JGI IMG/M metagenome (GOLD analysis project Ga0208408, IMG submission 185776) | Marine microbial and viral communities from oxygen minimum zone, Eastern Pacific Ocean - ETNP201406SV67 (SPAdes) (version 2) | ecosystem: Environmental > Aquatic > Marine > Oceanic ... | reverse complement strand
GGTTCATCTCTACTGATGTGTACAGAGTATTGTGGTATGGATCATGCTTACATGACTGCTGTTGTTGAGGTTCATGCTTGAAGGTGAAATTATGCTGAAATCCATCAAGAATCCTCGTGCCATTGCAGTCCTTGCCATTCTATTGTTTGCAGTCGTGGTTGCTCCAAGTGCTCAATCGCGCCCCGTCGGAATGAGTGGAGTGCAAGATGCTGGTTGTAACTGTCACGGGACTGCACCAGATGCTGGTGTTGTCCCTGTTCTTGAAGGACTTCCTGATGAATTAGAAGCGGGTGGAACTTACACACTCAATATTTCCTTTACTGGCGGACCATCAGGTACAGGCCCTGGTGCATTCGCACTTGGTGGGTTCCACCTATGGGCCAGCGCAGGTTCAATAGCATCGGTTGATAATTTTACTAAGATTAATCCAGATGGAAGTGCAACGCACAATGGGATAGACCCGTATGACTCTGGGACAGGTAATGACCAAACACAATGGCAAGTTGAATGGACTGCTCCATCAGAAGGTGGGGCTAAATTCACGCTACACGTCAACTCTGTGAACGGTGATGCTGAGGCAAGTGCTGACGACGATTGGAATCGATTGAATGCAGAAGTTGGCCCTCAGCCAGTCGAACAAGCAAGCGGATTGGTCGTTCTCGCAACTTCAATTCTATTGATGTTCATCATCACATTGGGATGTATCCTTTGGGTATTCTACAGACAATTCCCGGATGCGTTTAGTTGGGATGTTTTCTGGCCATGGGTTAGTGATTTCATCACAAGTACTGACCACAAGAAGGTTGGTACATTGTATATGGTAAACGGCTTATTCTTCCTTGGAGTCGGCGGATTATTTGCTCTGATTTTCAGATTACAATTGGCCTCACCAGGAAACGATTTCTTGACACAGGATGAATACAATCAATTCTTCACCATGCACGGGACAACGATGATTTTCCTTGCTGCAATGCCCATGATTGCTGGATTTGCGAACTGGATTGTTCCGTTGCAAATTGGGGCCCCTGATTTGGCCCTACCTCGATTGAATGCGCTAGCATTCTGGCTAAACCCTGCGGCTGCTCTCCTCATATTCTCTGGAATTTTCAGCGGACAAGGGGCCGATACAGGGTGGACTGGTTATGCCCCCTATATCGTATCCAATACGGCACATTCAGGAGCGACCTTATGGGTCGCGGGGCAGATTCTCGCAGTTGCATCATCTACCATTTCGGGTATCAACTTCATGACCACGTTCTGCACTATGCGAGCACCAGGCATGGGTTGGTTACAGATGCCATTGTTCTCATGGTCAATGCTGATTGCAACACTGATGCTGTTCATTTCTATTCCTGCATTCGGTATCGGGCTCATACAAGTCTTACTGGATCGGACGATAGGAACGGTGTTCTACGAAGTTGCTGCTGGAGGTGACCCTCTACTGTGGAGTCACCTGTTCTGGTATTTCGGACACCCAGAAGTGTATGTTGTGGTGTTACCTGCATTTGGAGTGATTTCTGAAGTAATTTCAACCAGTGCACGACGAACAATCTTTGGTTACAAGTCAATGGTTTTCGCAATGGCTGGAATCGGAATTGTAGGATTCATTGTCTATGGACACCACATGTTCACATCTGGTATGAGTCCAGTACTACGCTTCGTCACAATGCTGACTACAATGCTAGTCGCCGTTCCAACTGGAATCAAAATTTTCAACTGGTTACAGACCATGCATGGTGGCAGTCTTGTATACCGAACACACACACTGTGGGCCCTCGGTTTCCTTGCAACATTCACATTGGGTGGAATTTCGGGAATGTACTTCCCCGCAGTGGCCATGGATTTGCATCTGCATGAGACATACTTCGTGGTAGCTCACTTCCACTATGTGTTCGTTGGTGGAATCGTCTTTGGGCTGTATGCTGGAATCTATTACTGGTTCCCGAAGGCTACAGGTCGTATGATGAATGAAAAAGTCGGAATCATTCACTTCTTGTGTGGATTCATCTCTTACAACTTGGTATTCTGGCCAATGCACCGATTGGGTATTCAGGGAATGCCGAGAAGGCAACACACTTACTTCATCACTACAGATGAGTATTTTGCATTGCCCGCAGAAGCCGCTGATTGGAACATGATGATTACAGTCGCTGCCTTCCTCTTCTTCGCAAGTAACTTCATCCTAGTCTACAATATGATTAGCAGTGGATTGAGAGGTCAGAAAGCACCTAATGACCCATGGGGTGGTTGGTCAATGGAATGGATGGTAGCCAGCCCTGCCCCCACACCATCTCACGATCCAAGCAATCTACCGGTCTTGCAATTCGCAGAAGAGCATGAAGATACTGAGCCTGGATTATTTGGTAGATTAATTCAATGGATGATGATATCTGAAGATGAAGATGATGGAGGTGAAGAAGAATGAGTTACGGTGGACACGACGATGATCACCATCATGAACATCAGCACAGCCATTGGGGGCCCCATGATTGGACACACGGTCATGGAGGCGCACCGCACAATTCGTGGGGACCGATTATGTTGGCCTTTGGTGCGAGCTTCTTCTTACTAGGATTCACCAAGGTATTCACACAAACTTGGGATGAAGATGCAAGTATCTGGACCTATGCTGTCCATTCATCTGAAGTTGGACTATTGATTGCTGGATTGGCAATCTTCTTTGCAGGTTTGACCGTGTTCTGGCGCCAAGATTGGAGTCACGACGGATCCTATGAAGCCAAGGCAGTTGGTACACCTTTCCGTACCATTGATATTCGCAAGGTTGCCCTCTGGATGTTCCTAATGTCTGAGATGATGGTGTTCAGTAGCCTATTCAGTACCTATCTACGATACCGAACTGGAATTGAAAATTGTGAAACCCTCTTTGAGTCAGGTGTCTTTGAAGCAGGACAATCATGCTGGCTACCCGCATCTTACTTCATCGCTGAAGGTGGCTACCATCAAGCAGATGCACATGCAGCATTGGGCTTTATGCCTGATACGCTCATACCCGGTGCAATCAACACATTTGCACTGATTGTCTCGTCGTACACCATTGTACTCGCTCTCAAAACAGCAAAGGATGCAACACTCAGTGATGCAGAGCGCAATCGAAAGGTTGGCAAGTACCTCTTGTCAACCTTGGCTCTTGCAACACTCTTCTTGTGCTTCAAGATGATTGAATGGTTCATCGGATTCGAAATCGGACATGGAGAGGATGCTCTATTCCACTCCCCGAGTTTAATGGCCGACAAATTTACAATTTATTCATCGGAGTATCTCTATTGTCATGAATGGGATCATCACGGAGGAGCGGACCATTTGGGCGCTTGTGTGCCGGGACAGGAAGCCATTTTTGATATTCGAATGTCTGCTTCTACATTCTATGTGACCACTGGTACACACGGTGTTCACGTATTCGGTGGAATGGTTGCATTGGTATATATGGTAATCAAGGCATTCCGTGGTGGATACACACCTCAAAACGCGGTGAGTATCGAATACTTCGGTTTGTATTGGCACTTTGTGGACTTGGTATGGGTGTTGGTCTTCCCGGCATTCTACCTGTATTGACGGAGGCATCAAAATGAGTGAACATGGACATGGTGGACATCATACAATATTCGGGTTTGACCGATACAAATTCAATTTCTGGGTGCTGATGATTTTCACCGCAATCGAAGTTGTTGCTGTGGCACTGACATTCTCAATGAGAGATGCAGTTAGTATGGGTACAGTTGTATTCATTCTCGTCGCAGTTGGAATTGTCAAGGGTGTGGGGATAGCAGCGATTTTCATGCACCTTCAAGGAGACCCAGACAGTCGTGTCCTAACTGCGACTGCGCTTTTCCCTGTATTCTTCATCGTCATCATGGTGTTATTCATTGGCCTGACACACCCCGGCGCTGCAGATACATTACCAGCTTGGTGTAGGCCTGGATTCTACACATGATGTTGCGTGAAACACTTAGCCGAGCAGTGTCTCGGACCACACACAGCGGACGTCGCATAGCCTGGTATCGCGCCGGATTTGAAATCCGGTGGTATTCGCCGCGGGAGTTCAAATCTCTCCGTCCGCGCCACCTTCTGAACTCAGTATTGCATCAAAGTGATATACCATGTTAAATGGGTTCGATTCATGAACATTAGAACGTTCTTGGTGACATCAATTCTACTGTTTGCTGCATTGTCTGGCTGTATTGGCGGTGAAAATGATGGATACGATTTTCATGGGATGGAATACAACCCCGCATCAACTGCTCCTGATTTTACTTTGACGGACCAGAACGGACACAGTGTGTCTCTATCTGACTTTCAAGGTAATGTCGTAGTTTTGGCTTTCACGTATACCACTTGCCCCGATATTTGTTTGGCAATTGAAGCAAAATTGGATTATATTGATGATCAAATGTCTAATGAAGATGATTTGGTACTTCTATCCATGACTATTGACCCTGCCAGAGATACTCCTGAGCATTTACTGGAATGGACCACTCAACGTGGATATGATTGGACCCATCTCACCAGTGAAAATCACACACTACTTTCTGAAGTGTGGACAAGTTACCATCTATTCGTCAACAATGACCACATTAATTCAGATCATTCTGACCATTCCGAGCACTCGAATATGTCACACCAAGTTGCTATCCTGTATCCAGACAATACAACTGCACTCTTGGATGGACATCACGATATGTTGCCCGAAGAGAATGCAACTGGCTGGAATCTGACTGAAACAACAATGTCAATGAATAACGTTTCACTCAATTATACGGTCGACCCTACATATGGCCATTATCCAAGTGAAATCAATGGTGTCGAAGCACCCGGTGATTATTCGTGGTGGTGGTCACTGTATATCTGGAACGAAACAAATTCATCTTGGGATTTATCAAATGTTGGAATTGACGAGATTATGATTATGCATGACACTGACCATGTAGCTTGGGCAGCATCGAATGCGAATCTATCTCTGTTACCCATGCCAGGAAGTAGAATGGATGATGATCATGATTCTCACGCTCATGATGGAATGGATATGGATGAAGAAGAAATGTATGAGGTCGGGCACAATACCGTGACATACATCATTGATAAAGATGGAAACAAAAGAATCGTATACACGGGTTCTGACTGGAAGACTGCAGACTTCATGGAAGACCTAACGCAACTTCTACACCATGATTCGGGTGTCGAGGAAACTACCGACGACCACAGTGGACACAATCATTGAGTTCGTAACGCACCCTACGGGTGCGAACAGTCTTCAAAGGGGAGCGCTCTCAGCGAGGTGTGCGACGTCTTGCCCCACTTCTCGTTTTTCTCTTCATTTTGCCGAGTTTGGGAGGGTGTCTTGGCAGTCCACCTGTAGATTGGGGGGCCGATGAAGGGGAATACAGTACATCCCTAAAAACCGGTGAAACCGGTGTAACTGGAATTACTGTGAACAATAATTTAGGAGACAGTACATTCCATTACCCCTTCGAACGTGATGTGAACTCTTGCCCAGGTGACAATGGACCTGAATTTCACTTGAGTGGATTTTTGGTCAGAACAAAAATTTTCGATGTTCCCATTTCCAATAACACTGCATCAGTCGCTTCATGGATTATCAAAATAATGTCATTTGAGGACGCACAAGAAGTCGAACCTGGTGATTTGTATTTCAGTGTACTCAAAGAGGATGAGGATTGGGCTACACCAACCACTGTAGAAGGGTATGAAATTCATGAACAAGGGAATTCTGCGAAGACTGATGAATTTCCCCACGAGGATTGGGCTATCGTCGCCATGGTTCCTGGGCATGAGAACATCTTTGATGCAATGATGCAAACAGAAGGGAATCAACCCATAAGAATTGATGGATATATCTTACCGAGAGGTGGGGTTTCGGGTGGCACTGTTGACGAGGGTTGCAATTTACAGAATGGTCGTGACTCATTCTATGACGGGGTTCAAGTGGAAATGGTCGTGACTTCAATTACCTATGACAACGATAAGGTCGTCAATTCAAACGATGAATACGTTGCAGGAGACATTCCCTTTGTCGGTCGTGGATTGTATACCACAATATTGCTAATCTCAATCATTGCTTCTGGGGCACTTTTCATCTTCGCACGGAATCAAATCATCCTCAGTGCCGATACTCAAGCTCAATCGATGTTGTCTGAGCAACAAATGAGAGCAGGGAAATCTGCTCGACATGAAGCGGCTCGTCACGAAGCGAGAATGGTCGCAAGCACCAAGGCCAAAGAAGCAGAATACACTGGTAAACCAAGTAAGAAATCTTCAGCAGCCCCCAAGTTCGATATCGGAGCGGCTCTAGCCGAAGATTCGCCTGGAACTGCAACGGGACACTATGTTGCGGGCAGTTCAGTTACATCTACAGACGAAGCAGATGCGATGCAAGATATGATTACCGAAATGCAAGAAGAAAGAGAATTTGAACAAGAATTGCAGGAAAAGGGTCTTCGTGGGATGATCGGAAATCTACCTCGAGGAGGCGGTGGAATGCGCCAAAGTATTGCTACAAAGCCACATACTTCCAGACTATCCAGCCAAAACAAACCTCAATCAGAACCAAAGCCCGTTGAGGAAGAACCTGAACCAAAACGGAAGCAAAAACCCACACGAAAAACTCGCAGAACTCGTTCGACTGAATCTGAACCACTGCCCGAAGCTGTTGAAGAAGAGCCTGAGCCTGTGAGAAGAGTTGATTCTGATGTCAACGAGGATGGCGATTTTAGTGACTTTTCACTATGATGATTCATTTGGAATTGTCTTGGCACCCCTGACAGTTAATTGATCGGGTACATATTGAATGACTGCTGGTGTCATCAAGCAAGGTTCTCCATCGACTTGAATCCACATTGGAGGGTCGTGGGGTAAATTGCTGGGTTGGTCGTTTTCATCGATATTTCGCAGTTCCAATCGATGACCTGAAGCCTGACTGATTCCCCACTTGCCCACATGAGTTCCTTTTTTGAGTGGGCCCATGATTCGAAGCATCTGAGATTTTGAGAGGCCATTTGCCAAAATAATCGCCATTGAATCATCTGTGACACACATTCCTGGGGCTACTCGATAACCTCCTCCAAATGTCTCTGTCATGATGGTGGTGTATAGGCCGCTCATGTCCATTCTCCCCATCTCATTGTCATCTACTTTGAGCCATCCATCCTGTTTCTTCCAACCGAGAATACTCTTTACACCAAGATAAGTGTACTTTGCCGTTCCACGAATGCGTTTGCCTTGACCCAATGTCTTTCGACGCGATACGTCACTTGTGGTCCCGCCATCTGATTCTAGGAAGGCCCAGCGACGTACCATGCAATCCTCGTCTGAATCACCATCCCATTCAGTGGGTTCTGGAGATGGGTAGTGTGGAAGTGCTGGTGCTGGTGCCGCATCAATTCTCATTGCACCAACCCTACGATCGATGCCTGATTTCAGAATTGATACTGCATCTCGTGTATTGCGGAGAGGTATTCCGTGTGCACGGGCGTAATCATTTCCACTTCCCATTGGTATGATGCCCATTGTGATTGAAGAGCCTCGTAATCCACTCGCAACCTCATTCATCGTTCCATCACCACCGACCGCGACAACCAAGTCAAGGTCATCTCGTTCTCGTAGGCTGAAAGCAATCTCTGAAGCGTGACCAGTTCGTTCTGTCCACTTGATTTCAAAGTCCAATCCTTCTTCCTCAATTTGCGCCGCGATTGCAGGCCAACGCTTGCGAACGGTTCCATCACGGCCAGCCGGATTGACAATGCATACGACTCTAACCATACAATGTGCAGACACTAGGCCAAACATGAGTCTTACCCGATGACCTCTAGAAATGATTTGACCGAAAATAACGGGTATCTTGCCCCCCTTCGGAGCGATATGGACGACCACTGGTCAGAGTTTGATATCGCCTGCATGAGGCGTTCACTCGAACTTGCCGAAAGAGGGCGGGGGCAAGTTTCTCCCAATCCCCCGGTTGGATGTGTTCTAGTGAGAGATCGTCAGATTATTGCCGAAGGTTGGCATGACCACCTCGGAGATTTGCATGCCGAACAGGCTGCTATTGCTGATGCTGAAATGAGAAGTGTGGCGACTGAAGGTTGCACTGCTTATGTTACATTGGAGCCATGTAATCACTTTGGTCGGACTCCACCTTGTACCCAAGCATTGCTTTGGGCTGGCGTGGGAGAAGTTGTTGTTGCAACTCGAGATCCCAATCCAACGGTACGTGGTGAAGGGATTCAAGTTCTATTGGATGCTGGTATTATAGTACGCGAAGGTCTTCTCAGAACTGATGCTGAAATTCAGATGCAGGCCTTCATGCATTGGTGTGAATGCAAACGCCCATTGGTCACTCTCAAAGCGGCAATGGATGCAAATGGAGTGGTTGATGGTGATTTACCTGGGAGGTTCACTTCTGAGGAAAGTTTGGATGCAGTTCATCGATTGAGGAGACAATGTGATGCGATATTGGTGGGTGTAAACACGATTATTCGAGACAATCCAACTCTCAATATTCGTCGAGTGGAACTTGGTTATAGTTCACAGCCTCTGAGAATTGTTCTGGACCGAACACTTAGGATTCCCTCGGAGGCCAATGTATTGACTGATGATGGTGAAACTGTTCTTGTTCACATACAACATGATTCGAGAGGTGTTGCCTTGCCTTCTGGGGATGGGGGTGCTGATCTCAATGCACTTCTAGATCATCTAGGAGATAGGGGAATTCAGGAATTGTTGATTGAAGGTGGCCCGATTGTGTGGAAACACTTCCTCAATGAAAAATTGGCAGACCGGGCAATTATCATCCAATCATCAACTGAATTGGGTGATGGACCTGACAGTGGACTTGAGGATTCAATTCTCACTGATTCCGGTTTAGTGAGAGTTGGTAATACAAATTGGGGGGGCGATTCAGTCTCTTTGTGGACACGCCCCACATTGCCATGGCCATCTCAAGATTGGCCCTGAAGTTCAGTATCTAGTTCCTTGAGCATCTGCAATAATGTGGGTGGAACTTCAGGAAATTCTTCTCGATGTGGACAAAGTGTATCGAGAAACGCTTCATCCTCTGAATTGAGAATCAATGGATACGTACGACAACCTGTTGGTCTGTTTTCGTAAATCGAACAAAGACCAGTAACTTGAGGGTCTGCTGAATCTGTGTTGAGAAACACACAGGCGGAGGTCTCAGGGTTGTTCAGTAAGATTCGAATCCCTCCCTCTTCCTTACTGAATTTTGTTGGATGCTGCCCCGTACTTGTTGCAATCCTAAGAGTGTCACTCGGGGAAAGTGGCATTTCAGTTCCACGGCAACAAAAACTGCAGCCTTTTTCAAGGCACGGCGAGGTTGGCCAAGTCCCCATTGTTACCTCCTCTGCCTTCCGACGATTTGAAGGAGGAGGTGTGACCCCGTTGTTAACGGGCGGTTAGGGTAGTCTGGATATCCTGATGGGCTTCGGACCCGTCGACGCGGGTTCGAATCCTGCACCGCTCACTTCCTTACGGCATGAATCAGCATTCTTGCTAAACTTCGGTGCACACGAATTGGTATTGTCGTGACTATTTTCCAACCTGCCTTTGAGAATGCTGTTTTGATTTCATCCCATGATTTTCCAAAAGATGTGCCTGTTTCAACCGACTCTGCAATCGAGGAAGGTGGCCATGGAATGAGTGTCACTAAATTGGCATGTTTCTTTGAAACAGATGTGCAAGCGGATAGTGCTCCTTCTAACAAATCAAATCCATCAGCGGACTTCCATGCATTTCGACCATATGGTGGGTCGAAAACAAATCCATCAAACGGGCCATCCCAAATTTCTGATAATTCAAGAGCAGATCCATTGCGAATCTCAAAATCTCCTTTACCTCCTCGTTTTTGAGCCCAATCAGCATTTTCACGAGTACCAACAACCATTGGCCATGCTAAATCACTTCCATAACTATCGATGCCACAAAGAATTCCTTCAACAATCAACCCACCAGTTCCACAAAAAGGATCCAATAGTGTACCACCCTCTGGGCAGGCAAGATTG
>Ga0208408_1002412_pt1 | contig 10051 bp, 11 predicted proteins | sample ETNtaG_4_FD_185776 | JGI IMG/M metagenome (GOLD analysis project Ga0208408, IMG submission 185776) | Marine microbial and viral communities from oxygen minimum zone, Eastern Pacific Ocean - ETNP201406SV67 (SPAdes) (version 2) | ecosystem: Environmental > Aquatic > Marine > Oceanic ... | reverse complement strand
TAGCACCTGCGTCAATGTCAACTTTTGAAATGTCAACTTCACCTGTTCCATTTGGTGTTATTGCTATGTTACCGTTTGTTACTAATCCTGTAATTGTTGATGCACTGTTAGATATAGATGTTGCCGCTCCAAACTCAGTAGTCGCCGCCGCCATAACCATAACTTCAGTTCCGCCGCAATTTATATGAATTCTATCTTGATCGCCTGGGTCTGTTTGTGCCTCTACTTTAACAAATGTATCGTTATCTGAGTCTTTAATTTGATCACCTGATGCCAAGTTAGCCCAAGAACTATTAGAATAACCTTCAATTGTTGAAAGTGTTGAGTTATATCTTAAATCACCGTTTGCAGGTGAACCTGGTCTCTGTCCTGTTGTTCCAGATGCTATTCTTACTGCGTCTGTTGCCGAAACGTGTAATGTAGTTGCAGGAGAGGCCGTGCCAACTCCAACTCTACTGTTTGACACGTCTAGGGCTAATAAATTTGTTTCGAATGTTAAATCAGTTCCTGATCTAGCCAAGTTGGCTGATAACATCTGTCCTGTTATACGTCCTATTGCCATTCTGTTTTTCCCCTTATTGCGATAATTTTAATATCTTAAAACTATTGATATTTACCTAACTATGCTATAATTTGCTCGTTAAATATCAATAACATTATGAAAAATGTGTATATAACAATAGTAGGTAACTTATCTATAAGGTTTGATTTACATGAATCTATGCATATTGGCCCTGTGATCGCATCAGCAAATAGTAATAAAAGCATTAATTTTGCTTATGCTACCTGCAATTCAGAGATAATTCTTCAAGATATGTTAAATTCAACTAACTTTAGAGGTACTAATTTGTTATGTCCAGAAGAGTTATTTAAGAAGTATGTATTTTTTAATGAAGTAACTTGTTTACCCGATTTTCCTGGATTAAAAACATTAGAAATTGATCCTAATAATTGTACTCCACAATGTTTATCTTTAATGTTAGCAGTATATCTGCAACCAAAAATTATATTTTTATTAGGTTATGATTTGAATAATCCAATAGAATTTACGAGATTAAAAAGTATTATAATATCTAATCCAGATGTACGATTTGCATATATTTCTAATGCACAAACAAAAAAATTAAATGATTTAGATAATTGTTTTTGTGACACTTATATAAAATATCAAGAAGTAATAGATGCCAGAAAATAAATTTTACAAATACAGTTTAAAATTAAGATGGCCATCTATATGTCGTAATCGTTCAGTAGAAATTTTAAAAGAACGTCCAGATCTTGTAGAAAAAATGAATAATTTTAGAGAAAAAGTTTCTAACGTATTAAAAATTGTTTGTCGTAAATCTTCTTATGTTGATAATACTCATTCAATGACAGGTATTAGACTTTGGTTTGAATCAGGACAAGATGTTTATGATTTTATTATACGTCAACCAGAATTTGATTGGGAAGTTGTTCCAACATTAGATGTATTGAATATAGTTACTAGTCAGTTACAAACTTTTGAGATTCAATATACACCAACTGGTGTAGTAGTAGATTAGTTTTCTGCAAATCCGTGCATTACTACTATTCGTGCACCAATATGTGCGGCTTCTCCAGCAGTAGTAACAGTTGTTCCACTCATTGTATAGTTTTGAGTTGGTTCTTGCATTACTCCGTCTATATAGAGTATTACATTTTTTACATTATCAGGTTCTTCACTCATTGTAAATGATGTTGTAGAGCCATCTCCTGTAAAAATATCTTTAGTAATAGCACCAGCAACTGATTCAGTTCTTAAATTTGACCATGTAGATCCGTCTTCTGATACTTCATATTTTCCGTTGTCTGTATTAAATCTTATTACACCTTCTTGTGCTGTTGGTCGTTCAGCAGTAGTACCTGTTGGTACAACAACACCTGTATTAGAACTGAATATGTATTGTCCTGTACCTGACGTACCTAATGTAAAGTCAGCATTTGTAACATCTTGATTTACTGAAGAACCACTAAATGTAAAGTTACCTGTCTCTGCTGTTAAACTTGTTACACCTATTGTACCTGTGTATCTTGCACCTGAAATATAAATTGATTTTCCTGAAAATGACGGATTAGGTAGGTTAGTACCAATAAAGTGTAATACACCAGATTGATAATCAAAGAACCATTCATCGTTTGTTCCTGAATTAAATCCTCCTGTTGCAAAAAATCTATCCCCTGATCCTGCGGCACTTGCCGAATTACCGGCAGTATGAAGATAAACTTTAACTTGATATGTAGAGCCAAATTCTGGTGGAATCCAGTCTGTTAAATTTGTTTGCCATGTTCTACTAGCATTTGTACCAGCAAGTTCTGTACATTCAGTTGGAGCGGTTGTTAGATAAACAGTTACAACACCTGCATTAGAACTTGGCATTGTTGCAGGAATACCATTTGCTTGGTTCCAAACTTTATCACCTCTCAATAATAAAGGAGATGCAACAGCTTCTGAAGGTGCTGGTCTAACTGAATTTAGTTCAGTTTTAGACTTCCCAAATCCTAACTTCTTCCAAAGAAAATCTACTTTTTTTGCGTCTGTTATTGCCATATTAATCTATTTCCAATGCTGTTATGCTATCGTCAGAATTTAATAAAATTCTTACTAAACAATTGTTTCCTGTTGCAGTTGATAAATTTACTTCTCCAAATGTAAATGTAAATTCTTGATTTGAATATGTTGTTCCGTCAGCAACTACATCACCACCATCATAGGCACAACCGGCACTTCCATTTCCTCCAACACCTGTTCCTGGATTGCCTGCACCATCATATTGTACTGAACAATTTATCCAACCATTAGTTGGAGATGCTGTTGTATCAAGAGCCGAACCTGGAAGATTTAACCACATACCAGATACTTTTCCTGACATTGTTAAATTAAATTCTGTTATACCAGTTCGTCTAAATGCAAAAGTATAATATTGTTTTTGTCCACCATTTCGGCCTGTATTTAAATCAGGACCTGCTGGAAGATATCCACTACTTAAATCTGTTGTAAAGTAAGATATTGTTCCCCATCTTGTAATTGCTTCGTTGGTGCCCGCCACAGTGATTGCTCCAGACCATGCTGAATCTGTGTAGTAATTGGCATTAGATGAATCAAATAGTGATGGATTGTCACTAGCTAAGGCACCGAACCCTGCAATTCTAACGGCATCGTCATCAAACGTTGCCCCTAAAGAATCTGATACTGCGATACCACCACTTAAACTTGCATTTTCATCATTAAGTCTTGTAGTACTTGTACTTGGTGATGGATCGTTGAAAACTTGAATTTTTGTTGAATTAGTTGTATTGTAAGCACTTGTACCATTGCAATTTCTAGCCATGATTTTAATTTCGTTAATAGATATTGCTGACGCACCGTCTTGAGTAGGTATAGCTAAAGTTCCTAATGTATATGCTCCGCCAATTCCTACGTTTGCTATTGGAACACCACTACTTAACATAGTTGACGCTCCGTCAATATTTGCATATGTATAATCTTCGTTGTCTATTGCAGAACCGGTCTGACCTCCTGATTCTAATTGAGTATCATAATCAACTTCAACTGGATTAGCAACGTTAGAATAACATTGTCCAGTTAAATTAGTTACAGTAACACCTGTTAAATTTAAACTTGGCGCACTACCATCTTGAGAATAATAAGGTATTCCAGAGATATATCTATATGTTCCTGCTGTTCCTTCTGTTAAAGTTCCTGCACTTGAAACTGTTGGTGCTGATGTTACGTCATCTTTTACAAATTCTAAATCGTTTGTATTACCTAATGTGTGTTGTAGTTGAAAACTGTTTACACCTGTACTAATTCCGCTTGTTGCTTTACTAACAATAGCTTTAAAACCTTTATAAAGACTTGGATGATAAATGCTATTCGCAAAACTTACTGCGGCCCCTGTTGCATTTAATAAATTGTAATCACTTTCTGATTCTATTGTACAACTTGTTGCTGTACCACTATTATCACTACCTGATAATGAAATGGCTCCGTCAGCACTTCCATTTACGTAGGCTGTTAATGTACCACTATCAGCATTATAACAAAAAGTTGATTGTGATGCAGTTCTAACAGGATCAACTGTTGTAATTCTGTTAACTGAATCTCCTGCTGAATATGTTGGAGAACCTGAAACGTTTTCAGTAAATCCAGAACAAAGTTTTGGACTTGTTCCTGTTGTTGCGTTCATGGCTATTGTTTTTGAACCTAAATGATTTGGCGCCGCTGGAGCGTCATCATAAACTTTTAAAAAGTTAGATTTTGTTTCTGTTGCTGGAATATCTGCTGGATTGGCTGTACTGTGTGTATCTAATTCTAATATTAATGTGTCTTGTCCTGTACTGCTATGTGTACCTGCTCCCCAAGTATGTGATAGATATGTTCCACTATCTTCTTGTGATCCACCTGCAACTGCACCGTCTCCAATGGTTTCATCTGCAGTACCATCACCCCAGTTCATATCGTATGCTACTGTGGCCGCACCTGCTAAAGTATTTGTTGTTAAATTTTTCATGTATCTTGTTTGTCCTTCAACTACCCATAAATTATTTCCAGTTAAAGCACTTCCACCTGAACTAACATCATACAATTCAAAATCTGCAACAGGTGTTGCTGTGTAAATTGTAATATAACTTGATCTTGTTACTGATGCGTGTGATCCTGCTGAATCTGTTACTGCACCGTTGGCATATGCTTTTACAGTAACTGACATAGAACCAGTTGCTGTATAAGTGTGAGATGGTGTTGAATCAGCTGTACCTGTTGTTGTATTACTGTCACCCCAAGTAATTGTGTATCTGTCTGCACCTCCGCCTACTGTTGAAATTGTTAATGTTATTGTTGCACCTGAACCTGCCGCTGTTGTATCTGCTGTAAATGATACACTTTTTACATAATAATCTGCTCTAATATTTTCTTGTACTTCGTTTAAATCATCAATTGCATCTGTTACAGTACCACTAGTGTTAAGTGTATAAGCACCATCACCAAAACTTGAATCTGTTGGAAGGCCTAAATTTAAAGTACCGCCCGAAGATGCTAAACCGCTAACTGAATCATCTACATATTTTTTATTTGCTAACGTGGCGTCAGTGCTTGGTGCTGTTGTGTTATCTAATACAACACTAGCCGCTTGAATTGTTGCTAATGTTGCACCACCAAAATCTGTTTGTGTTGATCCATCGCTTGTTGCTGTGGTTCCAAATTTGAAAGTGTCTGCGTCTTCGTCCCAGAAAAATACAGCATTATTACCTGCGGCACCTCTGTTAATCATTAATCCAGAATCATTACCTATAGATCCTGAACTGTTTAAGACAATCATGTTGTCTTCAATTGATAAATTTTGTGAGTCTATTGTAGTAGTGTTTCCTTGGACTGTAAGGTCACCTGTAATAGTTTGATTTCCTGTAATTCTTGTATCACCAACAACGTCTAATTTAAAATTACCAGGAGTAGCTGTACCAACACCAATCCTTCCGTTATCAACATCTACTACTAATACGTTCGTATTGAACGCTAGATCCGTTGTACGAATCAGATTGGATTCTAATAATTCCCCTGCTATCTTTGTTATTGCCATAATACTACTTCAATATTTACCAATTATTCATACGGTTACAATCTAGCACTAAATAATCATTATATGGCACTATTACCCCTTAATAAAATTGAAAAAGTTTCTACGAGTCGTATTGCAGTAGAGCAGATAGATTTAAAAAAGAATGCTATTAGTGGAGACGTAATTGATGGTGGAACGATTACAAATTTTAACAGTTCAGGAATAAAAGATCAGTCATCTAGTCAACAACTTACTATTAATAATGATCACATAGAAATAGCAAACGATTTACATATCAAAGGCACAGTTAAAGTTGAAAATTTAGAATATATTCAAGCACAGGTTCCAAAATTAAATGTACGAGAAGCAATTATGGTTAACCATAATGAAGTTATTTGGAAAGATAGATTAGGAAAATCTGTTACAAAAAGTTCTTTACAAGAGTTAGGTATATTAAAAAATTTACAAGTTAGAAATACTTTTTATGTAGGAGATGGTAGGGTTGGCGTTAATACAACAGCACCGTCAGCAGACTTTTCAGTTAATTCTGGTGGGTACGAAATTATAACAACAATGCAAGAATCAAATGCATATGTTGGAACACATACACACGTTGCTTTTGCTATTGGAACAGATGCAACACCTAGGTTAACTTGTAAAGCCAATGGAGATGTTGTTGTTGGAAATGAGTCAGGAAAACCTGTTAAGTTAAATGTGTATGGTCAATTAGGTATTGGAGTAAAATATCCACAAGAAAGTTTGGATGTTGATGGCAATATTAAATTTGCTGAAAGAACTTTTGCCGCAGGAGAAAAAGAACCAACAGATGGAAGATGGAATACAGGTTCAATTGTGTGGAATGAAAAACCTAGTATTAATCATCCTGTTGGTTGGGTATGTATTAAAGGTGGAAAACCAGGTTCCTGGCGTCCTTTTGGATTAATTCAATAAAAATTATTCGCCTAATTTATGTAAGTTATGAATAACGGTTATGACATGACCGCTTGTTGCACCATCGTTGGCTGGTGGAGCAGAACCAAAAGTAATTTGATTTCCTGATATAGTATAATTTGTTGTTGGTACTTGATAAACGCCACCAACAAATACAACAATGTCTGAAACATCTGTTACAGTAACACTAAAACTTGCCGCAGTTGAACCATCTAAAGTATTTCCTGCACCACTACCAAATACAGTTGTTGTTCCATCACCTTGGAATCGATCAATAGTTAAAGTTTTTTCTCCAGCCGCGGTTGACATATTGTACCATGCTGAACCAATATAAGATTGATATGTTGAAGTTGTTGTGTTGTAAATTAATTGTCCATTAACACCAGAAGGTCTTTGAGCAGTAGTTACATTTGGAATTGTAACTCCGAAAGCATTGTCGCCTATTACTGGGTTTTTTACAAATCTACCCATGGCTATTATAATCCTATAGTCGAAATTGTTGCGTTAAACTGTGCCGCTGAATCTGGTGCCGCAATCCAAATTTTTGCACCACTTTCTAAAATCATTTTTTCTGTATCAAGTATGTAAGTGTCTCTGGCTTTGATAGTTAATTGTGAATATACTAAATGATTTGCACTAGCTGATACACCAGTTGGAGTAACGTAAACGTCTACTGTTCCGTCACCGTCAGTTTTATTAGTAATATAAATCACAGTAACAGCAGTTTCCGCCGAAGCAGTATAAGCCGCTGTAACACTGGTTCCTACTTGAAAATTTGTTATTGCCATATTTTATCCTAATGCTATCGCTAAAGCCGTAGCTTTACTCTTACTTATCAGTTCACCTGCCGTACCTGAGTTCACTGCTGAGTTAATGAAAAACAATCCAGTACCGCCTCCACCTACTGTTTTATTGTAAATTTTAGTTACTGATGTTGCTGTTGGGTCTGATGCCGCGGCTGAAAATGTTAATGTGTCATTAATTACTACATCTCCAGTACCATTTGTTGCTAAAGTTAAATTACCATTTGACGCATCTGATGTTACTGATGTTATTCCTGTTAAATCGTTATTTAAGTTAAATGTAATTGAATCCACACCAACAACAGTTGTATTAGAAATGTTTGTTCCACCTAATAATTGTAGAGTATCAGCTGAACCACCTAATGAAACAACTGAAGAGTCATCACCAGCAATTCTAATTGTAGAAGCAGATGTGGCATCTACATAACTTTTAGTTGCGGCATGATCAGATTGTGCAGGTTCTGCAATTGCCAAATTTCCTAATGTCATATTTGAAACTGTCGAAACTGTTGGATCATTTGTTGATGTACCTAGTTGGAATTCATCATCTCCTGCGTCCCAATATAATAATCCATGGTTTGAAGTACCTCTATTAAAAAATATTCCTGAATCTTCTGAATCTGCAGTAGAGTTACCTCTGTTAACTTCTATAAACTGGTCTTCAATAGACATTGTTGTTGTGTTTAATTCTGTTCTTGTACCATCAACAACTAAATCTCCTTGAACTCTTGTTGTTTTTGAGTCAAAAAATACAGTATTTGAACCACTAGCACCCGTGCCTGTTTTGATTGTATAATCACCTGATGTACGTAAAGTTTTTGCCATTTGCTATTATTTATGTAAAGAAAGGGGGAGCGTTGAACTCCCCCTTATTATAAGCACGTGTTAATCGTGGACTAGATTACGTCTATAGATCCAGCACCTGATCCTGCTTGAGCTTCGTCAGTACCTTCTACGCCTCTTGAGTACGTACAAGTTCCTGTTGCTCCAGCCGCTGTTACATAATGTAAAGTGTTATTATAAAATGCACTTACATAAGCAACAGTCGAATCATTTAGGATAACTTGAACACAGAATTGACCAGCTGTTAATGATGCTGGTGCAACTGCTGTCAAGTTTAACACTTGAGTTAGCGTAGTTGATCCGTCAGTAGATGTGAATACTACTTTGAATCTTCTAGCAGATCTTTGCGAAGAAATGTATGATCCTGTTGTTGTAACTACTGCTTCAGCGCCTGATCCATCTGGTTGAGTTGTTTCAGTACTGAATGCTCCAGTAACTTCGATTCTTCCTGCCGAATTACCTATCCACGTTGATTTGATTGGTCTTCCCATTTTGTTTTCTCCTAGTTCAGAGCCTAATGTGAGTTCTACTCACTACGCGGTTGATTCCGCATAAGTCTCTACTTTGTGTAGAGCTCTGTTTGAACTGTACATATTTATCAATTTTTGGTAAAAATAATACAGCCACAAAAAAAGAGTGGTGTAAAAATTTAAAATAATTACACCACTCTTTGGTCTTGAGGTTAACGTATTTCTAGATTATTATATTATTTTCTATTGTAGATATGATATAAAATCCAAACTGCTACTAATCCGATCAAACCTTGATCTGAAAAGCCTTGCAATACGGTCTGGACATTTCCTATTACAGAAATATGTGGCCAGAACGGAACACCTTGACCGCTGAAAAGAACTTCTAAAACGATTCCTAATGCTATTAGACTTACGCCCACATCAGCTAATCCTTTTGCCCATCCCTTTATTTTCATCATGATATCCATGTTGGACCTCCCTTGATGTAAAGTTTCATATGAAACTTAGAATTATTTAGAAGTCTGTTTTACGAATAAAACTACACTATTTGGTTTGTGCGTCTTGTGATGGTGAAAATATTTTTTATCTACGTACAAAACTCTTCAAAAAGTTTATAATCATAGTGGTTATAATTCCTGTGCCATTCAAGGAATTCTTTACTTAAATTTTTTTTGTCAATGTATTTTTTGTAATCACTATGACTTCTGTTTGTGTTTAGTCTTGGTTCTCTATCAATTTTCAAAAAGTTAGTAATTTCATTCCAGCTTTGTTCAAGATTTTCTGTAGAAAAAACTTTTTGAAAATTATTTTTTAAACATTGTTGCACATTTATATATTTTGAATTTATATCTACATTAGGATCTTGTAAAAGATAATTCTTGTGCAACCATAAAGTAATAAAATTACCAGATAATAGTTGACAATGTTTTTCAAATGTGTCTGCCTCTGCTTCTCCTTTTGACATATCATAATTGAACTGTGATATATCTCTATCTAAAGGGTTACGTAACCAAGTAAAGTGTGTACCAGGTGTACGTTTAGTTGTGTTATGTCCAATTGCATAATCTAATTTGCTTATTTGTTTTTTGTTTGCTCGGTCTTCAAGACGTATTCTTAAAGTGCTACCACCTGTTTTTGGAATATGATGAAATGTGTGATGCATTTTGTTATTTAAATTATGAAAGTACCGCCACAAAAAAAGGCGACATAAAGCCGCCTTTCTTTGAAAAACTTGTAAGCCTGGCTTACTTGAATTTTAAGTTTCCTGAAGTGATCGCTACTAAACCTACGTAGTCAGCCGCATTACCAAGTGAACTTGCAGTGTTTGTTAACTCTACATATCCATATCTTGTTAAGAAACCAACAACCGGTTCGAAAGTAGCCGGATCAAGAACAACGCCACTTG
>Ga0208408_1002410_pt1 | contig 10057 bp, 6 predicted proteins | sample ETNtaG_4_FD_185776 | JGI IMG/M metagenome (GOLD analysis project Ga0208408, IMG submission 185776) | Marine microbial and viral communities from oxygen minimum zone, Eastern Pacific Ocean - ETNP201406SV67 (SPAdes) (version 2) | ecosystem: Environmental > Aquatic > Marine > Oceanic ... | reverse complement strand
AATTATGATCGGTATGGTGTCTTATTGGGTATTGTTGAAAATCAGGAGATGCATACGGTAATGATTCCAGAAACGGATTTTGGGCAACAATTATTGCAAGGGACATTATTGCGAACAATACATAGGCATGTTTAACTATATTCATGATTAATTACTTGGATAATGTAAATTAAAAGCACAAATAGTATAAACCTGATATTTTCTTAACATTCTAGAGGAGCGTCTTTATGAGAACATATATTTATACAATCATGATTTCTTTAAGCGCCACGTTAATCATAGCAGCGGAAGTAGACAGCACGTTTTCAGTGAAATGGACAGACCTACCTTGGGGGGGCGGGGGCCTCCATCCAGATGGGCCGCCTTGGAACATGGTCGGACCCTACGATTTTGATAATGATGGCTATGGAGATTTTATTGTAACAAGTAGTTATACAGGTAGTTTTTGCAATGGCGTGTATCACTTCGAAGCAGTAGCAAACGACTCTATTGCATTGCAATGGTATTACTATTTTGGTGATTTAAGCTGTGCTCCCGATAATTATTCCAGCGTAGCGGTTAGCGATCTAGATGGTGATAATGTTCCAGAAATTCTTGTCTTAGCAGACACAGAGCCGGGGACACCAGGCGGGCATGGATTGCAAATTTTTGAGTGGAATACGGATTCCCTTTCATTTCCGTATATGCCGACAACCACATGGGACATGGGCTTGGATAGCGTTTGGGAAGCTGGGCAGATTGTTGCAGCAGAGCTAGACGGAGACGCAAATCAGGAGGTTGTTGTATCCATAATGAATGGCCCGTGGGGAACCACCGGAAGTAGTCACTTCATGATATTTGAATTAGAAAACAGCGATTTGGATTCTGCCTCATGGCATATTGAATATACAGATCCAATAACAACAAACTGGAGCGGATACAATATTTATGTGAATGATTTAGATCAAGATGGACTTATGGAAATTTATACGATAGCCTATGAGTATTATCGTTTAATTATTTATGAAAACATGGGTTCAGAGGATTTATACTCTTATCAAACCGACTTCTATGTTAGCAACGAAGTAAATGAGCGAGCGAACCAAAGTTTAGTTATGGCAAATTTTGATGGGAACAATACAAACGAATTATATGCGGTAACCTCGGGGACAGATAATTTCGTTGGAACGTTGTTAACGCCAGGTTATTTTTATGCAATTGAGGGAAGTGATGATGTAAGCAATATAACATTTTCGAATTTTCATTATTTTAATCATTACCAAGGCGGCTTAAGACAAATCAATACAGGCGATGCCGATATGGATGGAAAGCCAAATCTTTATTTAGCGGGTCATTATAATGAAGCTGTATACGATTGGGAGTTTGTTGGAGATGATCCATTGTCCGACTCTAGCTTTATAGAACATATTATATTTTTGGATGATACGACAGATAACGGATGTGACGGAACTTGGGCGGGGTGTTGGACTAGAATAGCCAAACTATTTTCAGGAGATATTGATAATGATAATATAGGAGATATAGTTTTTACTAGCGCATCGCTTGAAGCACTTAAGCCTCATATTTATTTTTTGGAACACGACGGTTCTTCTGAGCTTGTAACAGATGATATAGAAGCTATGATTCCAAAATCAACCTCATTAGATCAGAATTACCCAAACCCTTTTAACCCTCAAACCCAGTTTCATTATTCGCTGAGTAAAACAGAAAATATTTATTTAGCCATATACGATTTATTGGGTAGAGAAATATTTACAATACACAATGGAATGCAACGCGAAGGGAATCACAACGTTCAATGGACAGGCGTAGATAACGCAGGAGACCTTGTACCAAGCGGCATCTATTTTTGTCGATTAACAAGTGAAAGAGATATGTTAACAAAAAAAATGGTTCTTAACCGTTAATGTTTTGTAAGCAGGTTTGTTTTATATAGACACTATTCAATCACTTTTTGGAATAGATTTATGTTTTGGTTCAAACGCCTAGCATTTTTCCCCCTAGCCCTTTATATATCGTGCACATCAGAAATTAACAATAATGGAGATGTTTTTGTTGTCGCCACATATGATGATGTTACGGACTGGGACCCTGCAACAGCATATTCTTTAGAGGTGTTGCCCATGTCAAACATGTATGAACCGTTGCTGTGGCTAGACGCTTCCAGCGATGATCATAAAATGATACCAGGGCTTGCAACGGGCTATACAAAATCGGAGGATGGCCTTGTTTGGAAATTTCAGTTAAGAAAAAATGTATATTTTCATGATGGTGAATATTTTAATGCAAATGCAGTAAAGTATGTAGTTGATAGAAACAAATCATTTTATCGGGGCGCAACCTACATCTGGTCCAACGTGAAAGAAGTGCGAGTAGATGGCGAACATGATGTCACATTTATTTTAGATAAACCTGTTCCTTTAGACAGGATAGTAAGCTCCCAATATGGAGCGTGGATGTATTCACCCGCAACAAAGAACATGTCTTCAGATTCAATTGCAAAAGGGCACGTTGCAGGAACAGGCCCATATATGTTTAATAGCTGGCAAAGGAATCATCAAATTGAACTTGTGCGTAATAATAGATATTGGGGAGGGTGGGAACAGTCTCATTATTTTGAAACAATACAAATTCGCGTGGTATCGGAATCTTCTACAAGGTTACAAATGATAGAAAACGGTCTGGCGGATTATGCCGTGTTAATACCAAATCAACTCTTAGAAAGATTAAAACAATTGGATGATGTGCGTGTTTCTTTTTTCCCCGCATGGATTAATCATTTTTACTTATTAAATACAAAAAAACATCCCACCGACAATGTCTTTGTTCGAAGAGCAATTGCTGCAGCATTTGATCGAAAAACAATCAATGAATATGTTTATAGAGAACTTGGCCGTGAACCAAGAGGGTTAATTCCAACCAACATACCTTTGTTTGTTGCACCCGACAGTCTTATTTCATTTGATTTACAACAGGCCAAGAATTATATACAGGAGTCCGGTTTATCAAATAAGGAAATCAATGTTGATATTTCCTATGTGTCAACTTCTGAAGAATATCGGTTAACAGCACTGACGATGTATGATAACCTGAGAAAAATTGGTGTAAACACAAAGCTTAAACCGGGGCTTTGGTCTGCAAATTGGGAAAAAGCAAAAAATATACAGACTGCTCCAAACGTTATATCTATGGCATGGTGGCCCACGTATGCTTCTCCTTCCGATTGGTTTTTTGGTTTATATGGAACCCAGAAAAATCCCTTGTTTAACCTGACTTATTATAGCAACCCTGAGGTGGATTCATTAATAACGATAGCCTGGGAACATGAGACAACGCAACCTGAAATATCAAAAAAATATTATAAAGCAATTCAAGAAAAACTAATAGATGATTGCGTTGTTATACCTGCATCAGACTTGAGTGTTCAATCTGTTTCCAGGGCAGACATTCATGGGCTAAAAGCAAACCCAGCATACTCAACTCTTTTAATTTATAACCTGGAGAGAAAAAATGATTAATTATTTTCTTCAGCGGTTACTTATGATGATGGGGGTGATTTTTGTTGTTGTGACAATCACTTTTTTCATTGCGCATTGGCTTCCTGGAGACCCTACAGCTTTATGGGTTGGCTCACACCCAACAGAAGAACAATTACAAGTTGCACGGGAGAGCCTTGGTTTAGAAAAATCTTTAGCCAAACAGTACATCAACTATATATCAAACATTTTCTATGGCGATTTAGGAATATCTTTACGAACGAAACAACCGATAACGACGGAATTATCTAGTCGTTTTTCTGCAACACTTGAACTGGTTAGCGTTTCCATGCTGCTATCTATTTTAATTGCTTTCCCCTTAGGGTTAATTGCTGCATTAAAAAACAACACCAGCATTGATCTTATTATACGAGGATTAGGTTATGTAGGTCTTGCAATACCAGTATTTTGGTTAGGAATGATACTCCAAATTGTTTTTTTTGCATGGCTCGGCTGGTTTCCTCTTCAAGGAAGATTTTCAACTGATATATATATGAATACTGATTTAATTATAAATACAGGCTTTATATTATTTGATACATTTTTTTCTGGTGAATGGACTTTGTTTGTAAATGCAGTTCATTATATGTCATTACCAGTGATAACAATGAGCGTAGCAGTTGTTGGGATAGTCATTAGAATATCTAAGTCCTCTTTAATAGACACAATGAAGGAACCTTTTTTTATTACATACTTATCATTTGGTTTTAGCCCGAAAGAGGTTGTTTGGAGTTCTGCGTATAAGAACACCCTTATTCCCGTTTCAACTATTGTAGGTCTAAGTTATGGAATGATGCTTGGTGGGACATTTCTCATTGAATCGATTTTTGATTGGCCTGGGCTTGGTCAGTTTGGGGTTTTATCTATACTAACAGGTGATTTCCCAGCAATTGTAGGATTAACATTGATTTATTCCATTAGTTATGTGTTGATAAATTTTTTGATTGATATGTTGTACCTAATTATTGACCCTAGAACCAGATGATATCATGAATAAGTTTTTCATATTTGCTAAACACAAAACAACAACAACCGTTTCCATATTGTTTTTATCTACAATCGTTTTATTAGCTCTTCTCATCCCATTCTTATCGCCCTACTCTGATGATTTAATTGGCGCAGTACACCTTGAAATAAACAACCAACCTCCATCGTTCTCACATTTTTTTGGAACAGATGCCGCTGGCAGAGATATGTTTACACTAACGATTCGCGGGGGCTTGGTTTCCATTCGAGTTGCTATTGGCGTAGTGTTAATGTCGGTTATTCTGGGGACACCATTAGGTTTTATAGCGGGTGTATCTGGAAAAAGATTAGATGAGATTATTATGAGAATATCTGATGCATTCCTTTCGTTTCCGCCGCTGGTGCTACCAATTGTAATTGCTATTGCATTGGGAGGTTCGCTAAACAGCGTAATGATTGGAATTGCTATTTCCTGGTTCCCTTGGTATGTGCGAATTGCCCGCGCACAGGCAATAACAATAAAATCTTCCGATTATGTTTTAATATCAAAAAGCATGGGAGCATCATTTTTTCATATAGTAAAAAAACACATTTTACCAAACAGCATTAGTCCAGTAATTGTTCAAGCCAGCATTGATGCAGGTTATGCTATTTTGACTGTCGCAGGATTATCTTTTATAGGTCTTGGAGCAGAGCCGCCCTCATCCGAGTGGGGATTGTTAATTACCGCATCACGAGCACAGTTTCTTTATCACTGGTGGGTTATTGTTTTTCCGGGTCTTTTTATTCTATTTACAGTTCTTTCCTTTAATATAATTGGTGATGATTTGCGAGATTATCTGAACCCAAAAATTGAAAACAATTAGAATGCTATTGTCCTTACAAAACGTCAGCATAAAATCATACAATAAAAATATTGAAACCACATTTCTTGATTCAATTGATCTAGATGTCAATCCCGGTGAAGCCGTTGGGCTCATAGGGGAGACAGGAAGTGGTAAAACAATGTTAGCCAGAACCATAATAGATCAACTGCCAATATCGGGTTGTGTTACAAGCGGTAGAATATTTTTCAAGAATAAAGATATGACACACAACAGAAATGAACTAAAAGGGCGTGATGTGTCTATGGTTTTTCAAAACCCAATGCTTTCATTAAACCCCATACAAACTATTGGGAAACAGTTTTCATTGATATCAATGAAACGTTTTAATAAAACAAAACAAGAATCCATATCTATTGTTAGAGATTGGTTAGCCCGCGTGCATTTAGATACAGAAAATGACCTTTTAAATCGCTACCCTCATCAACTATCAGGCGGACAGATACAAAGGGTGATGATTGCAATTGCAATGTCGGTTAAGCCCAAATTATTAATTGCTGATGAAGTAACAACAGCATTAGATGCAAACCTACGCAAAGAGATTCTTGATTTGATCAATGAGTTGAGAGTTGAAGAAAATGTAAGCACATTGTTAATTTCGCACGATCTTTTAACAATACAGAGGTATTGTGATAAAACAGCTGTAATGAAGTCTGGTAGAATCGTTGAGTTTTCTGAAACGGACATACTTTTTCAAAAACCAAAAGATAGTTATTCTAAATCATTAATTCGTTCGCTTAAGCTAATTAAACCAAATAATTCTAACAATGAAGATGAAAAACAAATTATTTGCTCAATAAAAAACCTATACAAGAGTTATGCTATTCAAGGTAAACAAAACCCTGTATTAAATAATATTAATCTTGATATATATAAAAATGAAATTCTTGGTATTATCGGTGAATCCGGAAGCGGAAAGTCCACTTTAGCAAAAATATTACTTCAGATTATCCATCAAGATAAAGGAGAGATTGCCATTCAAGCTGAAGGTAATAATATGATGAAACACCAAAAGCCAAACAGACAATTAAGCGCCGTGTTTCAAGATTCATTAGGATCACTGAACCCGCGCATGACAATCTATGAAATATTAATGGAGCCAATGAATATTCTTGGAGATCATGAACTATCAAGTATGTCAAAAAAACTAAACAATTGTATTGAGAGGGTAGGAATAAGTACAGATCTATTTAACAGATACCCTCACACGCTTTCAGGCGGGCAACGCCAACGCGTTTCAATTGCAAGATCGCTAATGCAAGACCCCGCCATATTAATTTTAGATGAACCAACATCAGCTTTAGACATACAATCACAACAGAAAATTCTTGATTTGTTACAATCTTTAATGAAGGATAAAAACCTTACTATTTTATTAATTTCACATGATATTAGAATCGTTATGGAAACTGTGGACCGATTAGCAGTATTATATAAAGGAGAAATAATTGAGGCAGACGATCCATATACTATTCTTCATAATCCGAACCAACGATACACAAAAAATTTAATTGGAGCAGAATATAATAATGAATAACGTTATACAATGAGCAATCAGAATTTAAAAGCGAGTTTAAATATTGCTTCTGTACAGATGCACATGACGCAGGATCAAGATAAAAATCTTAATACAATGGAGGAATATTTACAGCATATACAAAAAACATTTCCTCAAATTGATATGGTGGTGTTTCCAGAATTATGTGCTATGAATATTGGCAAGGGAATGAAAAAGGATGCACAAGAAATTCCCGGGCCGTTAACCAGTGTTTTTTCTGCCTGGTCAAAAAAATATAACTTGTGGATAATTCCCGGAAGCATGTATGAATTATCAGAAGGCGATATTTATAACACATCAACTGTTTTTTCCCCGAAAGGAGAAATGGTTGGTTCTTATAGAAAACGATACCCATGGAGACCATATGAAAAAACAACCTGCGGCTCTAGTCCTTTTGTTTTTAATGTAGATGGAATAGGGAACATAGGCATTATGATATGTTATGACATATGGTTTCCAGAAGTAGCCAGAGATCTTATTCATCTGAACGCAGAACTTGTTATCGTACCAACCATGACGACTACAGGAGACAGAAAGCAAGAACAGATTATATCACAAGCAACAGCCATTACTCAACAATGCTATGTTGTGTCATGCAATGGTGTTGGATATGGTGGGGTAGGCGGTTCCCAAATAATTGACCCTGAAGGAGTGGTATTGCAAAATAATGGAGAGGGACCCTGTATACAAACCTGTGTAATTGATTTTGAACATGTAAGAAAAATCAGAGACATTGGAGTTGCTGGCGTTACAAAACCTTTGGAGGCTTTTAAAGATAACCCCCAATCGTTTTCCGTATATAAAAAGTAAATTTATTTAGTGTTGTTAAAAAAATTATATGTCACCAGGTTTTGTTTATTCGTGATTAATAAACTGCAACCTCTACTCTTATTACCAATAATAGGTGTTTCCATTGTGCTATCGCAAACACACTGGGAAACAGCAGTATATGCGGAAGATACCTGGAGTTATTTCGTTGGAATCAGTCCCCCGCCAGACAATTGGAATCAATTAAACTATGATACAAGCAATTGGAGCGCAGGGCAAGGAGGATTTGGGTATGCAGATGATGATGACAACACCATAATTGAAAACACGTTATCAGTGTTTTTTCGCAGAACCTTTAACGTTTCATCGCTGGAAGAAATACAATCATTAGCCATACACGCAGACTATGATGATGGGTTTATCGTATATATAAATGGAATTGAAATTTTAAGATCTGCCAACATGGGCGAACCAGGATCTCAAGTTACATATGAACAAACAGCCGATACAGACCATGAGGCGGTAATGTACCAAGGGGGAGCGCCAGAAGCATTTGTTTTATATCCTAATGAGTTTGATGGCGTATTATTTGCTGGAGAGAATGTTTTAGCCGTACAAGTACATAACGTTAACGCAACCTCATCCGATATGTCAGGTTTGTTCTATTTATCATTTGAACTAAGCGAAGGAGCAACATATTATGGGGAAACACCCGAATGGTTCTATATTCCTGAAAGTTTTTCTTCATCGCACCTCCCAATAATAGTATTGAATACAAATGGTCAAGAAATAGACAATGATGAAAAAATCACAGCACACATGGGAATAATTGATAATGGGCCAGGAGAAATAAATTATATATCAGACCCGTATAATCATTATGATGGTTTTATTGGAATTGAGATACGGGGATCATCAACAACGTGGTTCCCAAAGAAACAATTTGCAGTAGAAACAAGAGACAGTGAGGGTGAAAACAATAATGTTTCTCTTTTTGGAATGCCTGAAGAAAATGACTGGATATTTAATGCGCCATATACAGATAAATCGCTGATGCGCAATGCAATCATTTATAAGATGGCTAGAGACGCAGGTAAATATGCATCAAGGTCGCATTACTTTGAGTTGGTGGTTAATGGAGACTATAGAGGTCTATATGTAATGTTTGAAAAAATAAAAAGAGATAATAATAGAGTAGATATTTCGAAACTAGAACCTGAAGAAGTTTCAGGGGACGACATAACGGGTGGATATATAATTAAGATAGACAAGTGGGATGGGGAAAATACTGGAGGTTGGTATTCTGAGCCACCGTCCGATTCATATGGTGGTTTCTATTATCAATACCATTATCCTAAGCCAGATGAAATTGTGTATGACCAACAGCAATATATAATGAACTATATGGACAACTTTGAGCAAGCAATTTTAAGTGAAGATTTTGCAAATACCGTTACGGGGTACCCCAGCATTATCGATTGGAACTCATTTGTTGATTTTTTTATTATGCAAGAAATAACAAAAAACGTCGATGGTTATAGGCTTAGCAGTTTTTTGCATAAGGATAAAGATAGCGATGATGGCCAATTGGTTGCAGGACCAATTTGGGATTTCAACCTTGGGTTTGGTAACGCAGACTATTATAACGGCTGGGAAACCCAAGGGTGGCAAGTGGAGGCAGATCTGCCTATTGACGATTTTAGTATTCCATATTGGTGGTGTGTTATCTGGTCAGACCAAAGTTTTCAATGGTCAGTACAACAACGATGGAACAGCCTAAGGAACAATTCGCTTTCTAATGCCACAGTTAATTCATTGATAGATTCTTTGCAAGCACACATAGGCACAGCTGCGGAAAGAAATTTCGAACGATGGCCAACGTTGGGACAATATGTCTGGCCCAACTATTATATAGGTCAAACTTATCAAGATGAAATAGACTATCTAAGAAATTGGATTATAACCAGAATGGAATGGATGGATAACGAATTATTAACCACTCAAACAGAAATGTGTTTAATTCCCGAAAGCTTTTCTATGAATCCTTTATACCCAAATCCGTTTAACCGTTCTGTATCAATACGATACGACATTCCTCTGGACTCGAGAATCAAATTAAACATTTTTAATATTAAAGGCGCACATATCAACACACTATTTAACGGCAGAGCGCATGCTGGTACACATTCAATGTCATGGGATGGATTGGATAAAAATGGGAAGGTTGTTTCTAGTGGGACATATATAGTGCTATTGCAAGCAAACAATTTTATATATAATCAACAGGAAAATGTGAACTACATTTGGGATGATTATAAAGAGACAAGAAAAGTAATTTTAGTAAA
>Ga0208408_1002404_pt1 | contig 10067 bp, 3 predicted proteins | sample ETNtaG_4_FD_185776 | JGI IMG/M metagenome (GOLD analysis project Ga0208408, IMG submission 185776) | Marine microbial and viral communities from oxygen minimum zone, Eastern Pacific Ocean - ETNP201406SV67 (SPAdes) (version 2) | ecosystem: Environmental > Aquatic > Marine > Oceanic ... | reverse complement strand
GATTAAATTACTCCCATCTCCTATCGAATGTGCTGCACCGACATTAGTTGATATGTTAATAGATATGGCCGATGTAGCATTGCAATTCGTTGGTAAAATACAAGCAGTGCAAGATTGGTTGCACACGCCTTTGTACGAACCAATACTCAGTGGTCTGCCCGCAGATGAACAAAAAGATGCGATAAAAGAAGCCCTATCTGGAATTTCCGTCCCGGGTAAAATGTTGGTTTCATTTGGAATTATGGCCCATGCTCCACCATTGAAAGAAGATCCTCTCGATTCAGGAACAATGGTTCCATGGACCGGCTATTCCACCTTATCTGTCGCTACGAATCCATATAATTGGCCGAGTAGGCAGTGTGATGACGATCTGAATAACTCAGGGTCGCCAGGTGTGCCTGGATCATTCCCCATTGGAACCCTCACTAGGTTATCTCCGTCACCTACATCACTACCTACTGACAAAATTTACTACATATTCCGTAAGATTGACAATGATCTTAGTGGTGGTAACCCCGATTCAAATTGGGCAACCACAACCACTATTGGTAAATCAGGCCAAGGTATCATTCAACATTACGCTAACCCATTTGAAGCACTGCTAAGTGGCCTATGCAGTATTATTGACGATGCCATAGCTAACGTGGGTGGAGGAAATCCTGCGAAAGATTCTGCAGGGATGATGTTGTATGAGCACCATGACACCACATTCCCATTTACGATTAGTTTAGTTGACAAGAACGATACATCAGGTCAGGGCGAATATGGAATCCGATTCTGGTTTGATGAAGTAGTTGTCAAACAGGGATTATTGAAATTATTCTTCCAAAATACAGATGATTTGGGTTGGACTGGTAGGAATCCAGGAGACAGCGATCAATACATTTCTGGAGTGACATTGTACTTCGCACAATGGAACGCACCGACAGCAGCCGCTATGTTGAGTCTTGAAATTGCTGGTTTGGGCCTAGAAGTTGGCAAAGACAATGACGAGCCATTGCTGGAGAAGTTCCTTTGTTTGAACAAAGTAAGTTTGGTCACTGCATTTGACTTGAATATTCTTCCCGGGCCCGCAACGGTAGAATTTGGTGGCCAATTGATTCTAGATGATTTCGGAATTGAATTGGGTGGTGATGGAGAGAGTGATGGTGGCAACGGAATGGCTGCTGGATTGCTCAAGGGTGGGGAAGATGGTAAGGATGCAGTCAAACCAAGTTTTGATTTGTTGTTGTCCAGTTACCGTGATGATATAGCAACATGGAATTTCGATGTCCAGATTAAGGACGGTCAAACAGAGTTCTGGTTCCCAATCAACAAGGACTTCGGTCCATTGAAGATTGAGCAAATCGGTGTTCGATACTTCGAAGATACTGGTGAACATAGATTGGGGATATTGATTGATGGTTCTGCCGAAGTTGCTGGATTTAAGGCCCAAGTTGATGATTTGATGGTCAGTTTCCCATTACTCGACCCATTTGATTTCAAGAAAGAACGAACTCTAGGTTGGAAATTTGATTTGGCTGGCCTTGCGATTGCATACGATAGTGGTGCGTTTAGCATAGCAGGTGCACTTAGAAAAGAAACCGGCTACGCATACTTCCCCCAAGGCACTATCGCCCCCCATCTAGATATAATCAGCCCAGGACCAAATCCGTTGCCTGATGGGATGGCTGCAGCAGATGCACTGAAGTACGCTGAGTATCAAGGCCTGTGCACCATTACAACAGACACACTTGGTATTTCAGCAATAGGCGCCTTTGCGCGCGTACCAAATGCAGATGGAACCGGATTTGTGTCTGTATTCGTAATTGCTGCTCTGAATATGCCACTGGGTGGCCCACCGTTCTTTTTCGTTACAGGATTATTGGGTGGTTTGGGACTCAACAGACAATTAGCAATTCCTGATATTGCTGATGTCCCACAACATCTTTTCATCCAAACTTTAGGAGGTGGTTTGGCAGAGGACCCAATGGGTGCATTGAACCTAATTAAGTCTCAGTTCCCAATAGAACACGGTTCATTCTGGTTCGCTGCAGGACTGAAGTTCACCTCATTCCAGATTATTGAATCTAAAGCTGTGTTGTTCATCAAGATAGACACTGGCTTCACTATTGGTATTGTGGCATTATCTGCTATGTCTTTACCTAGTAAAGAACTCAATATTGGGTATGTTGAGTTGGCTCTTCTTGCATATTATTCATCTGAAGAGCAGGTTCTTTGGGTTCAAGCACAATTAACAGATGCATCATACATCTTCTCTCAAAGTTGCCGTTTGACTGGTGGTTTTGCTCTAGTTACTTGGTTCAAGACTGGTGAATTTGTTCTTTCACTTGGGGGGTATCACCCTAATTTCAAGGCACCCGATTATTATCCAGTCGTTCCAAGGATTGGTTTCAATTGGAGCCCAACTTCAAGCGTCACAGTGAAAGGTGGGGTGTATTTCACACTGTGCACATCAGCAGTAATGCTTGGTGGGGGATTAGATGCTTCTTACAATAAGGGTAAATTATCAGCTGGATTTAGAATGGGTCTAGATGTTCTTGTTGTATTCGATCCATTTTATTATGAGTTTGGAATGTATATTGAACTTTATGTCAAATATAAAACATGGCTTAAGACCTTCAAGGCAAGTATAGGGGCGGATCTTCAAATCCAAGGCCCAAAGATGAGGGGGACTGCTAAGATTACACTTGTGTTCATCACTTTTACAGTTAAATTTGGTAGTGATAATCAAGGTTCAATTACAGCAATTTCTGGGACTCAGTTCTTGAATAAACATGTTAGACAATTACCAGAAGCAGAGGCCAATGACACACCATCTTCTGATTGGATAGATACTGATTTCATGAATGCAAATGTGCTTATGGGGGTAGCGCGCCCTGCAAGTGCAAAGAATGATGATGGTAGTGATAAAGATGGTTTGCCAACGGGCGAGATTGATACTGACCCGTGGTTACTAGAGCCAGAATTTGACTTTTCTTTGGGGCATAAATTCCCTGCCACTGAAATGCAATTTAGACGATTTGTAGGGGGTGACAATGAATTAGATATATTAGAAGAATCTACAGATTCTATGGATTTAGCTCCAATGTTTAAGACCAATCAAACTAGTCGGGCAGATATAATATTGTATAAAAAATGTATAGATTCGAACTGCCCAGTTGGTGGTTGGCATGTAATGATTGAGGATACTCAAACAACATTTTATTCTTCTAATTGTGCAGGCCTCGATTACTCCAATCCAAATGGAATAGTAGTATCATCTAGAGAGACCTTCTTCCCAGATACAATTTGGTCATACACGGCAGGAACTGCTGGTAAACCAAAAGCGAAGACAACAGCAGGCGAGCAACTAAAATTCCTATCGTCACATGTCATAAGTGGTCGTTGCTATTTGGAAGGCGGCATAGATCCATTAAATTTAGAAGGCAAAGTAGAGCCTTGTGAGATGACACATTATATTCCATTACATGAATCTTCTGGAATTAATAATAATCTAGTAGGGGATTATACTATTTTATTGTCAGAAGTTATGAAAACGCCTCTATTTAATTATGAATCTATTATTACTAATGATGATTCGAATAAGAGTTTGATGACTGCTATGATTGGAATGATTTATGATGATGATGCAGATTCAGTGAAGAATACATACATCAAAGAAACAGCAAAGGTCAATTCATTTGATGATATTAATGATGTTGACGATATTAAATTTTCAAACCTTAAGTCAGATTCGATAGCTAATGTTGGTTATGATAGAGTAGTTAGAAGAGATGTAAAAGTTAGGGGTGATTTGTAATGGTAAGACCCCCACAACGTTCGAGAAAAATGGCAGAGAAACGATTGAGGAGATTACGTTCAGCACCTAGGGTTACTTCGATCACCAATGATTTTGGAACGGCAACCCCAATGCGTAAAATGAAAACAATCATTCCAACCAAAAAAACAGATAGTAAGACAAGAGGTGTGCCACGCCCTGTATTGATGCATTCCATTAAGGTCCGCTCTGAGCCAAAAACAGAACTTCCACCATCATCTAGAACAACAGTATTAACTCTTCCAGAAAGAGATACGGCACCTAGGATGAAAGTCCCACGCAAAAATATTGATAGTTCATTGGCATTGAGTTCTGCGACTATTGCTGTTAATAATTCGGGCGAGTTATCAAATGTAAAACGTAATCATCAATCCCCCATTCAATATACTAAACCAAGTCAGATTAGAGAAAAAACAACCTTGCTTAGGGGTAATGGATTAAGTTTAGTTGCTGGCGAGACTCATGTTTGGAAACTAACAAATAGGGGTGTGGCGAAATCTCCTATTCTAACAGAAGATGATCAACCTAAACTATTAGTTGAGGGTAATCAAGGAGTTAGGATTTCTTTCATGACTATGGTGGGCGATCCGATTGAAGAATTTGAGATACCGCCACATGCCCAGCCAATTTCATTAATTGTCCCCCAAGGCACTGGTTTGGTTACTGCAATCGGTTTAGGGGGGGCAGGGGTAATACCCAATAATTTGGCAGTTTCACCTGGTGGTATTTTGCCGGAGATTTCTACATTTAATAGGCCCGGAATTGGTTTTCAATCTTCATCTACTATTTTCCAAGTAGGGCCATTTAATTATTTGTGCCGAGGTTCATCATTTAGAGTAAAGAATTTAGATATAGGTCCAGCTAGAGGAAAGAGATTTGCATTTTCAGCTTTGCATGTGTTGGATAAACAACCAGAGGTAGCTATGTTCCTTCCTTCAACAATTGATAATTTAGCAATTCTTATTTCTGGAGAGGGTGATGGTTTGGATTCTTTATCAATAGATTTAGGAGATTTAGTAGTTACTGGTAAACCCCATCAGATTAAACGTGATGGTTCAATTTTATTTCTTTGGGATGTTTCTGAAGAAGTAGAAGATGCTAGTATTGTTAAAGTAGTTTCAAGGGTAGCAGAAGGATGGGAAATTGATTCAATAGTGGGGCTCATGGGCTCATATCAGAATTGGTTACAAGCATTTACAAATGAAAAATGGACGTCATTGGTTGAGGAGGGCCCACTTACACCGCAGGGGGATACAATTCTACGGTGGTGTGATCCGAAAACATTAATCCCCTTCTCTGGAGCAAGTATACAGGCATCAAATATTAAATCAAACCAAACACATATTAAGTTGCGAGAAGAAAAATCCGTTACAAGCCTTTATGATTTAGGGGAATTAGAAGTGGATGAAGAATTCAATAGAGATATTTCAAATTTGGCTGATGATGATGATAAGGGGGATATTATTACATTTAGAAAACAGTCTGGCCCCGAATTCCTTACAATTACTCCTGAAGGAATAATCCAAGGATGTCCAGACAAGTCATTTATTGGGCAATTTGAAATTATAGTCTCAGTAGTTGATTTGGAGGGTGAGCAGGCTGATGCAAGATTTTACGGTACTGTAATTGAGACAAATACAAACACTGCTCCATATTGGAAAAAAGAGAGGGATAATTAGGATGGGGTTGGTGATATTTTGAGCGATGGTGATGTAATCCCGTTTGGTGAATTCAAACTTTTTGATAGGGTAATTCCACCATTGAATCAAGGCGAATATAAAGTTACATTGGAGCAAACATTACCTTCATTTATTCCTAATAATCAATTATCCGGTGATAGATATTTCAATATTACTGGCCCTAGATGGCATTTAAATTCATCAGCAGTGCATTCTATGACGCCGCCCGATAAGGAGCAAGATGCAATTACTTCAGCTTATCTCCCAATGGTGGTATTGCAAAGGAGAACATTGCCCTGGGAAAGGGATTTATTCCATGGATTTTCAAGAACACCACCCGTTGGTTCATCAAATGAATACCCGAGCATGGCTTTGTTATTGTTTACAGAAGAAGAGATTACTTTTAACAAAGGAGATCCAAATGAGTATGTTGGTATTTTCAAAGGCTCTGATGGTCTTGCGTTAGGTAATAATACAGATTCTTTAGTATCAGGTAATCCTTCAGAACCAGGGGTATTTGACACCTCAAATCATGATTGGGCTGACGATAATATCAGTGACATCTCAAATCGCATAGTAGATGTTGTTCAGGTTCCATTTAATACATTAAAAGGCGTATGTCCCACATTGCCAGAAATAAGATTACTTGCACATGCAAGACAAGTGAATCCAATGGATAAAGAACAATGTGGTTCTGATGCGGATGGGTGGTTTTCTGTTGTAATGGGCAATCGTTTACCAACAAAAACAGATACCAAATATCATGCATGTTTGGTATCATTAGAAGGCAGGTTAGATGACAATTTCATACGCGACCAAATATCAGAAACAGAATTCAATGATGAATCGTATGATGGGGGAGGGGGGGACCCAATAGAAGAAGCTGTAATTCAAAAACCCCCTAAGATGTACAAAGCTTCCAAAACAGGCTCAAATAATAGTAAGAAGAAAGAAATAATGCCTATGAAAAGAAAAGCATCTAGTTTTTCTAAGAAATATATGAACCTCATGAATATTCTCATGGCTAGTGGCATATCAGTTCCACCAATAAGGGGTGGCACTCCAGACCCAATAAAATTAGTTTTGTTACACCATTGGACATTTAAAACAAGTGTTTCAGGTGGGGATTATGAATCAAGAATGAAATCTTTACGCTTAAGAATTAAGGAGCCTGGGGGTTCAAATTGGGATAGGGGTGAATTAGTTGAAAAAACTGAATTACTTGATTATAATACCTATTGTCGCACCTGTAATCTAGAATTGGGACTAAATTATCAAGGTAGTTCTTGCCCGTCAGGGCACAATTTAGGATTGGCACACGCTGAACCAATGTTATTGGGTAATGATATGGCAAAAGATGTTTCTAGAAATGGTTATTTAACCACCGAAATGGTTCATTCTGATGGGGGGATTAGTGATGTTGTTTATCGTGGACCTTTAACCCCATTACCAGTTAGTCACATACCTAAGGAGAAGCCATATTTTAATTCTGATCAGGCGCTTTCTATTGCCAATGATGTCGGCGGTATTCAATCGATATCTCATGCATCTGCATTTGAATTGGGCCGTTTATTAGCATATTCAGATCATACTTTTGTCAAAGCAGCAGCAAGGTGGCGACAAACATTATTCGTGGGTGAAAAAGTAAAATTAACATTTGATGCAGTTAAAGCCAATTATTGTAAATTAGATATTGATCCTATTAGGGGGGGGAGTCTCGGTAATATTGGCCAATCAATATTGAAAACAACAACCCAATGCATGAATCAAACTAATGATTCACTTCAGAAGATTAGGATTACGGAAATTGAGGCCCTCCCACCAGATTTGGGTCAAATTGAAACTTCAGAGAGTACCTCTGAAAAATCAACATATAGTGCTCAGGCAACACAAATTTCAGAATCATATTCTATGGGCACATCGTCACAAACAGATGAAATCAATTCTTTACAACAACTATTTGACTCTGCTACAGGAGGGGGTGGATTGGATTGAATATTGATTACCAATTAAATCTCATTAAGGAGGAGCATTACCACCAATCTAGTGGCAAGGCAGGGCTTCATGCCTTTGTTTCTGAGGAATTAATATCTTGGTTATCACGATTAAGAATGTTAGAGGGCGTACCCTTTAGATATCTTGTTCCCTCTGAAGAGATTCTTCCGAATGAATCGATTCGTTTTTTCCACATAGATCGTAATTGGTTGGATGCTTTGGTTGATGGTGCAATGAGCGTAGCTCGTACAGGTTCCCGTGAAGTAGAATTTGATAATGCTAGATATGAGGACTTGATGGCAGATTTACATCATTTTGAAAGAGATAGGAGGAAATTTTCAAACAAACTTCTTTCATCACATGTTTGTGAAAGTAGAGGTATTGATGATTTGGAATTACCTGCAGGTGGTACATTGACTGGCTTTATTTTCCGTTCTACTGTCGTCAGGGATTGGCCGGGAATAGAAGTTTCTGCTTATGATGAATTGTTAGTTGGTTTGAATCAAGTGCCAGTAAATCCGTATCAACCAATGTATAGGGTTCAGACAATGCGGCAAGAAAAACTATCAGACAGTGTATTATTGTGTATTTTTAATGGGACTCCTAGCCATGTTAGAATTCAAGAACCCTATGAAGGAATGAGGGTTGGAGTAGATACAGAAGATGCAACTGATGAAAATGGAATGCCATATAGGACCAATCTGAAGGACTTGGATGCTAACTTCCTTTGTGCTTGGTGTGATGGGGTAATAGATACTGCGGATGAGCCACCAGAATGTTCAACACCCAGTCACAATTATCCATGTTCTTGTAATGCTTGTTATTCTACATCTTACATGGTTTCAAATTATAATGGGGTTACAAAATGTAGTGATTGTGATGGTGGTGTACTACAAGGACCATCAGGTTCTAATGAAGGCGATAAATTCCGTGGTTATGATGTATTTACTAGGAAACAAACTGGTGATAATTCAGTATTAAATATTCAAGGAATTTATGATAAAGCCAAGGAGCAATTGGAAGGTACGCGTGGCCCTGGCGTATCTTCAATTACAGAAAATCCCATTCCTCAAGATAGTGCCTTGTTGGCCATTCAATTATTACAATTTCCTTATCAACAAGATTTCGAATGCCGTAATGCTTTTTCATATAGTGTGAATGATAACCCCACAGATACTTCAGGGGGTGCTTAATTGAAGAGAGGTAGGCGCAAACAATCCCGCACAGATAAAGGGGTTAATAATACAACAAAAGACAAATCTTCTAGTAAACCCAATACAATTGGGACGGATGAAAAAATTACAAAACAAAAACCTGTAGAAACAATGGTTGGTGAGGAAGAAATAAAAAATATGTCCATACCACAATTTAAGGATTCGGAACTTAAGGTGGTGGCTGATTCAACTGTAATAGACCAAAAAACAGGGGGGGTTGATGGCGCTCATTTAAAGAGCAATCATCATGATTCAATTTCTAACATTAGTAAGGATGTACAGCATGAAAATTTAGATTCTATTGGAGATTTATTAATTGATGAACCATTGATTAATTATGACCCCAATCTTTGGCGACATGCCCGTATTTTAGTTCCGGTAGATGTTCAAGCATTGGTCGTAAATGATGACACCGATTCTAGAGATGAATTCACATCAAGATTAACAAAAGGAAGTAGTGGTGGTGAGTCACTTGCTACACCTGAAGCGGATTTGACGCCTCGGATATCAATGTGGTCAGGTAAGGTAAATCAACATAACATGAATGGGGTCTGGATGACCGATCCTGATGGTTCAGCAGGTGGTGGAAGTCATGCACAATGGGGTGATGATGGTTGGGGAGATCGCAAGTTGGCATATTGTCAAAGGTTTTGGCCTGAAACAACTTCAGTCTTAAAACAAGAAGAAAAGGAAACAATTACTTTTTACACAGCAGGAAACAAAAATGCATATGAATCAACTAAAGATGTTTGGATATGTGTTCAACCCGAATCCGAAGAAGATGAAGAGGGGGATGAAAATGTTGAAGGTAGTTCTAATTGGGCAGATTTAGAATCGAGGTTGCATTCTTATTGCATTGATTGTCATCATTATTGGGATGCTTCCTCTTCTCTGTCATCCTGCCCGAAGTGTTCATCAAACAATCTTGAAACAATTAACAAGGCACCAGACCCATTCTCTACAAAAACTGAAAATCTACAGGCAGGAATTCATTTGCATTGGGCTATGCCTGATTCTTTAATGCATGGAGAACCATTAGATGAAGAAGAAGATGTTGGCTACATGGAATTAACTGATTTGGTTTGTATTGATTGTGGTAATAGGTGGAATGTTTCTGGAGTAACTGATTGTTCTGACTGTAATTCAGCAAATGTCAAAACTGCTAAAGAGGTGGCCGAGCAAGATATAGAAATTCCAAATGAATCTGATAGTGAAAGGAATAAAGGATGGCATGAATTATATGAATTCCCTCAATTACCAGATCGTTGGTTAGTAGTTAGAACTTGGCCGAAAATAGAAACTTTTCAGGGGCCCAGCCCAGCCACATCCCCTAGTGGTTATTTTTGGAGCAAATGGAAT
>Ga0208408_1002390_pt1 | contig 10112 bp, 9 predicted proteins | sample ETNtaG_4_FD_185776 | JGI IMG/M metagenome (GOLD analysis project Ga0208408, IMG submission 185776) | Marine microbial and viral communities from oxygen minimum zone, Eastern Pacific Ocean - ETNP201406SV67 (SPAdes) (version 2) | ecosystem: Environmental > Aquatic > Marine > Oceanic ... | reverse complement strand
GTCCGATCAGGAACGGGGCCATGTGTTTCTCAATAGCTGCTACAACAGCGTGGAAACGCTGCGTAAAGGTGGCGCATCCCAAGCCATAGAGCCCGGGTTCGGAAGTGTTCACCTTAACAATGACTAGGCGGGATTCCGCTGGCTGTGTTGTAATGACCTTGACGTCCTTGATGGTGACTATACTCATTCTGTAGTTTTTTTGTCGGTTGGAATAGGTAGTTTGGTGAAGGGTTTTTGAGCGAATGTCCACCGAACTTGTGGGTTAAGATATAAGGAACTAGAAGCCTGTCAAGGAAAACTTCCCCCAAGTTTTATCGACCTTGGTGAAGGATTGAAGGATTTCGTTTTATCCAGCATGTGGGTTGTTCGACGGGTTTGGGTTATGAACTTTCAAAAAAGTCCACAACATTTAAGTAAGGGTTCTTCATCAAGTCTTTACCACTCCGCCACGGAACTGTCCTTATCATCAAAAACACGGGGAGTCTGCCAGCGTCCATCGTATTCGAGTTCTTTAATGCGGGCGACGTCGAGTTCAATCCCGAGCCCTGGTTTTTGGGGAACCTTGATATAGCCCTCCTCCATGATAAAGGGTTCTTTGAGATAACCTTCTCCTAGAGTCACCTGCTCCTGAAGGAATGCATTGTGAGTACAGGCATCAAGCTGCAGACATGCCGCAAGGGAAATAGGTCCTAGAGGATTGTGGGGAGCCACGGCAAGATCACAAGCTTCCGCCATTGCTGCAATCTTTTTCACTTCCCCGATTCCTCCTGCATGGCAGAGATCGGGTTGAAGAATCGCCACGGCCTGTCGTTGAATCAGATCACGAAAACCCCATTTGGTGAACAGTCTCTCTCCAGTGGCGAGAGGGACTGTTGTGGAATTCCGCAGTTCGACAAGTGCATCGGTGTTTCCTGGAAGGCAGGGTTCTTCAATGAAGAAGGGGTAGTAAGGTTCCAACGCCCGGATCATGCGTTTTGACATGGCAGGGGAGAAACGCCCGTGGAAATCGATCGCAAGATCCACTTCTGGACCAACCACATTACGGAGGGTGGCAAAACGCTCGGTACAAGACTCCACAAACGCCTGATTCTCCAGATAGGCTACAGGGGGAGCAAAACTGGTTTTGAGTACACTGAACCCTTGGGTAGCAAGCGCTTTTGAACGCGTGCACAACTCTTCAGTAGTGTCTCCTCCGACATGGGCATACACTTTTACACGCTCCCGAACCGCCCCTCCAAGCAGTTGATAAACCGGGGTCTCAAGTGACTTTCCAAGCAGATCCCACATTGCTTGCTCAATGCCTGAAAGAGCACTGGTGAGAATCGGCCCGCCTCGATAAAAGCCTCCCCGGTAGAGAGCCTGCCAGTGGTGCTCAATACGTCGGGGATCCTTTCCGATCAGGTACTCCTCCATCATTTTCACCGCCTCCGCCACAGCAGGGGCCTGTCCTTCCAGGATCGGCTCCCCATATCCTATCAGATCCCGATCCGTGTGCATTTGCAGAAACATCCAACGTGGACGGATCATGGTCAGTTCTAGACGCGTGATCTTCATTGGTACTCTTATGATGAATGAAAAGGATGATTTATGGATGCGTTGAATCCAGGTAACTGCACTGTGGATAGGCCGAAATTATACGGTGAAATCATGCTGCATTGTGTTAAGCACCCATGGCATAGGGTTTCGTGTCTGCTTTACCTTTCAGCGAGGTCACTGGCCTGACTGCTTCGGATCCACCCCACCGAGAGGATGAAATTGGAGTTCATCCTCTATTCCACATAAATCTTTCAATACATGCTCTTTTGCTGCATCCTTTTCGTGGGTGAGGTAGGTTATGTTTCGGATGTCAGCCTTGATGCGATATTGACCTTAACGATAAACATATCTAACATACAAGTGCTTCACAACTGAAAAAGAAAAGGATTAACGTGGCAGGGTTTTACATCGGAAGTTATGCATCCGAAGAGGCTGAAGGGGTTCTATATTGTCACCTGGATCCTGCTTCAGGCGAATTGAGAGTGGAAGGAGGGATGTCTGGGGTAGAGAATCCTTCATTTCTTGCTCTTAATAGGCAACGAACACGATTGTATTGTGTGAGTGAGGGGGAATCCTTTCAAGGATCACCCTATGGTGGAGTAGCCGCCTGTGGACTGGAGGGAGAAAGTAGCATCCCGCGTATGCTCAATACGATGCCCTCCATGGGCACAGCCCCATGCCACATCAGTCTGAGCGCTGATGAAAGGTATCTGTTTGCTGCCAATTATAGCAGTGGCAATGTTGCCGTCTACCCAGTGCAGGAAGACGGATCATTGGAACCTGTCTCGGACATCCAACAACATCAAGGATCATCGTTGAATCCAGAACGCCAGGAAGGACCGCATGCCCACATGATCCAGCCCACTGAAGATGGATGTTATGTTGTAACTGCCGATTTGGGATTGGATCAGTTGCTTGTCTATGGATTTGATGTTCAGGCTGGAACCTTGAACCCTCTTCCGGAAAAAACGCTGCAGATCGCACCAGGGGAAGGCCCCAGACATTTTATTTTCCACCCTGCCCATCCACGGCTATATCTGATCAACGAACTGGGTAACACGTTGATGGCCTTTGCCGTTGATCTTCCTTCCTGCTCCATTAAAGGTCCTCTGCAAACCATAAGTACACTTCCTGACGGGTTCCAAGACACAAGCTTCACAGCGGATCTGCATCTGCACCCCAATGGGAAATTTCTATACGGTTCCAATCGGGGGCACAACAGCCTCGTCTGTTGCAGGGTTGATCCAGAAGATCAGATGTTGACAGTAAAATCTCACACCTCCTCAGGAGGAGATTTTCCTAGAAATTTTGCCATAGCTCCTTCAGGGCGCTTCCTCATCGTAGCAAACCAGGACAGCAGCAGTCTCCAGTCCTTCAGCCTGAATCCTGACACTGGCGCATTGGCTCCCTTGCATTCCCTGACCCTTGAAGTAAAACCGGTCTGTATCCTTTTTGCCTGACTCAACCCCTTTCTAAGAAACAAAAAACCTTGGCCCATTCGCCCCACTCGCATCCTTCTTCTTTGAAGATCACCGATCTTCGTTTTGCAATTGTAGGCCACGACAACTGGCGTTGGCCGCTTCTACGCATAGACACCAACCAGGGAATCAGCGGGATCGGAGAGGTTCGTGACGGAGCAAGCGTGAGGTACGCCCTTATGCTCAAAAGTCGTCTGCTGGGAGAGAACCCCTGTCACACGGAAAAACTGTTCCGTAAAATCATGCAGTTCGGAGGGCATGCACGATTGGGTGGCGGAGTCTGCGGAGTTGAAATGGCGTTGATGGATCTTGCAGGAAAAGCATGGGGTGTTCCCGCCTATCAACTGGCAGGAGGACAATAACGCGACCGGGTAAAAGTATACGCCGACACCCCTTCACTGAATGATCCTAAAGAGATGGGGAAACATCTTCGCGCAAGACTGGATCAAGGGTTTCGCTTTCTCAAGATGGATCTAGGCATCGACCTTCTCAAGGGTAAGGAAGGAACCCTGATCCAGGACCCTGAGGTGGCCAGAGACCCAAACCGCATGCATCCCTTCACAGCAACTCAGATCACCGACAAGGGAATCGAACATCTTGTGGAATATGCCAGCATTGTCAGGGGGATTGTAGGCCCTACAGTTCCCATGGCCATCGATCACTTCGGACACATGGGTGTGGAAAGCTGCATCCGTCTTGGACAGGCGCTCGACCGTTTTTCCTTCGCATGGTACGAAGACATGATCCCCTGGCAGTTCCCACAACAGATGCGGATGCTCAAGCAGTCTGTCACGACCCCGATCTGCACTGGTGAAGATATCTACCTCAAGGCGGATTTCAAAAAACTGCTTGATGCCGAATGTGTTTCATACATCCATCCCGATCTAGCCACATCTGGAGGGATCATGGAAACCAAACGTATCGGAGACATGGCCCAGGAATATGGAATCCCGATGGTGCTGCATCAGGCAGGATCACCGGTCGTCGCCATGGCAAATGTGCATTGTGCTGCAGCTACTGAAGGGTTTGTAGCACTTGAAATGCACTCGGTCGACCTTTCCTGGTGGGAGGACCTGGTCCTCTCTCCTGTGAAACCGATTGTGGACAAGGGATACATCCAAGTACCCGATACACCAGGATTGGGAATCGAACTGAACGAGTTGGTGGTGCAAGAGCATTTGAACGGGCCTGAACCGGCACTCAACGGGTTTTTCAAAAAAACAGATCAATGGAATCTGCTGGACTCCAATGACCGTCTATGGAGCTGACCCCATGGAAATGAGAATCAACCAGGAATTTCCCAAAAGACCTGAACGAAGCAAGGTAGAGGCACTTAAAGCCATAGGGAGTGCCACCCTCAGTGCCGAACTCAAACACGGTTCAGGCATCCAAGACTCTCACATCGTGGGTCCAAAAACCTGTCGCCCCGGCCAAATCATAGGAGGCCCGGCTATCACTCTTCAGTTCATGCCCATACGCGAAGACTACTACCACGATGCTGCTGAGTATCAGAATGTGGAGGAGCAGCTCCACCGACATGCCCTCTACCTTGCTGAAACCGGGGATGTGGTGGTGGTCGATGCTCGAGGAGATTTAAGTAGCGGAGTTTTCGGTGAGATGATGCTGACTTATTTCAAGGGTAAAGGAGGAGAAGGAGTTGTCATAGATGGATGCATCCGTGATTCCAGACCTGCCCTGGATACAGGACTGGGCATCTGGTCAAGAGGGTTCACCCCCAACTACCATATTCAGACAGGTATTTTCCCGTTTTCTGTCAACGAACCCGTCTCCTGTGGCGGCAGACTCGTCTTTCCTGGAGACATCATTGTAGCAGATGACGACGGAGTCGTGGTCGTTCCTCTGCAACTGGTGGATAACGTTTTGGAAAAGGCAGGCGGACACATAGAGTGGGAGATTTTCTCCAAACTCAAGCTCTCTGAAGGAGGTGATCTGAGAAAATACTATCCCCTCAATGAAGAAGCCCAGAAAGAGTACGAAGCCTGGCTCAAAGAGCAGCAACACTCCTGAGGATGCCCATGATCCGTATAGCAGAATTCTTCAATCCCGATCAATCTAGCCTGATTCAACTTGTCCGCCAGTGTGGTATTGAGGATGCAGTGGGATGTATGGATTGGAGCCGTGGACTGGAAGTGCCTGACGAAGCACTTCCATGGAGTTTCAACTCACTCAAGCAGCAGCAGCAACGTTACCGTGAATTTGGTTTTAAACTGGAGGTGCTGGAAAACCGCCCTCCCATGGAGAAGATCAAGTTGGGACAGCCTGGAAGGGACGAGGAGATCGAACAGGTGCTCGTGCTCATCCGAAACCTTGGCAGACTGCAAATCCCGGTGTGGTGTTATGAATGGATGCCCGTCTTCAACTGGATCCGCACCAACCCCAAGGTCCCCTCCCGTGGAGGTGCCCTCGTTTCGGGATTCAGGCTCACAGACGTTGAGGATCCCTATCCGAATGAAGACCGAGTGGACGCGGATCAGTTGTGGAACAACCTCAAGTATTTCCTGGATGCAATAGTCCCTGTAGCCGAAACTGCAGGGGTAAAGCTTGCCATGCACCCTGATGATCCTCCTGTTCCAGAAGTTAAAGGAACCCCCAGAATCATGTGCAGCATTGAGAATTTTCAAAAACTACTCGATCTTTATCCCAGCGATAAGAATGGCATCGCCCTTTGCCAGGGGAATTTTACTCTCATGACCGATGATCTGCCTGCGGTCATCAGAAAATTTGGCAGTCAGAAGAAGATCTTCTTTGTCCATTTCCGAGATGTCCAGGGGCATGCTGCCGATTTTGTAGAAACTTTTCATGATGACGGCAAGACCGATATGGTTCAATGCATGCGTTCATATCAGGAAATCGGCTACGAGGGTGTATGCCGTCCTGACCATGTCCCCACCATGGGGGAAGACAGCAACCAGAACTATGGATATTCCGAAATCGGGAGACTGTTCGCGATTGGGTATCTCAAGGGGTTAAGGGAGGCAATTTATAGATCGCCTTCCTGAAGTCATCAGATGTTTTTTGTTTTCATATCAAAAAATTTCAGATATATTACATTTCCTATTTTGAACTCATTATTAACCCCTCTCTTATAGATTGGAGGATTTATGAAAAAACTGCTCGTTTTAACCACGCTTGTAGTACTCGGGGTATTTACTACAGTCGTTTCAGCACAGTCGTTGACGAAAATGCCTAGGGAGGACACTCTGGTTCTCGGCTGGAGTATCACCTCCCCCATCGGCGCGACCAACCCATGGGCCAGTACGGGTTATACTCACCAAGAAGGAAACAGCATGCTTTGGGAGGGATTGTCTTATTTCGGCATCTACAAAGACACTGAAATTCCATGGCTTGCCGACAGCATGAAGTACACTAAAAGCGACTTCACCCAGCTGACCATCAAGGTCAATCCGATGGCAAAATGGAGCGATGGAACTCCTGTGACTTCCGCAGACGTGCTCTTCACCTTTGAGGGGCAAATGCAGAACAATAAACTCCCCTACCACGCATCTTTCAATCAATATGTAGGAACCATGACGGCAACCGATGCCCTGACTGTGGTTGTGGATTTCAAAATTCCTGCACCGCGATTCAAGTTTGAGGTACTGACTCTTAAATTCGACACAGGCATGCCCATTGTTCCAAAGCATGTGCTTTCCAAAGTCGACAATGTAGGTGAGTTTTTCGGTGGCAACGAGATGGCTCACTCAGGCCCATACAACCTGGTGCTCTGGGATGCAAACCAGAAAATCTACGACCTCAACACAAACTGGTGGGCGGTTAAGGCCGGACGCATCAGTATGCCAGAGGTGAAGCGTGTCATCGTCTTCAATATTGGAGGGCAGGTGGGACAGGGGATGGACATTGTTGCCCAGCGTGTTGTCAAGAATGAGTTTGACGCAACACTGGACATGCGAAGTTCTGTCATCGGCAACATCCTCAAACGCAATTCCAAAGTAACCACCCACACAGGCAATAAACCTCCTTATGGCTATCTTGATTGGTGGCCCAATTCACTCTGGGTTAATACCAAGATGGAGCCCTACGATGACCAACGGGTTCGACGTGCAATCAGCCTTGCCATCAATAGGGACCTAATTAATGAAATGGTCTATGAAGGGGCAAAAGTCGCCACCATCTATCCCTTCCCGCTTTATCCTGGTCTTAAGAAATTTGCTGCAAGTTCAGCAGTAAAATCCCTGGAAGCAAAGTACCAACCGGGGTTGTATGATCCTGATCAAAGTGAAGCACTGATGAAGCAAGCAGGATTCAGCAAAAACAGCAGAGGATTGTGGGAGCGCAACGGTAAAACCATCAGTGCTGTTATCCACGGTTTTGAGGGTATCCACAGCGACATCGTTCCCATCCTTGTTGAAATGCTCAAGAATGCAGGTTTTGATGGCGACATAAACTTCGGCACTGACGCTTATCAAAGCATGGCTGATGGGAAGCCTGGAATGTACATGTTCGGACACGGCGCTAGCCTGAAAAATCCCTATGCCGCCCTTGAGCTTTATCACAGCCGCTATAGCACCGCCATTGGTACCAGTGCAGGTAACAACCGTTTCTCACGTTATAAGAACAGCGAATACGACAAGGTTCTTGACGAAATGGCACCTATGGGTAGCGATAACCCACGTTTTGAAGCCCTTGCAGCAAAAGCCCTTGGCATGTATTGGAAGGAACAAATCGACATTCCCATCATCCAGTGGCTTCATCGTATCCCTTACAACCAGACTTACTGGAATAACTGGCCCACTCAGTCGAACGTGAGCCTGGGGATGAACGGTGCCTTCTGGCATCACACTGGGATGCTGGTCGTCAGTACCCTTAAGCAAGCAAACTAATCACTACCTGTCACACTAAAGCCCCTGTAATCTAAGCAGGGGCATCTTCCATTTCATGCTTTTTGTACTGAAGCGCCTCTCCTTCATTTTCATGGTGGTCTGGGCGGCATCCACGATCACCTTCTTCATTCCCCGCATCTCCGATGTCAATCCCATCAGGGAACGTTTTGCAGAGCTTGCTCGATTGGGAGGTTTTGCTCCGGGGGATTTGGAGAAGATTGTCGAAGCTTACAACAAATCCTTTGGTCTGGATAAACCTCTCTGGACCCAGTACTTCGACTACATGAGCGGCGTAATACGCTTAGACTTTGGCGTTTCGCTCAACAAGTTCCCAAAAACCGTTTTGATGCTCATTGCAGAGTCCCTCCCTTGGACCATTGGGCTACTGCTGGTCACCACCATCTTTTCCTTCATCATCGGCAACCTTATGGGGGCTCTAGCCGCCTGGCCCCAGTCCCCCAGATGGGTACGCAGTTTTTCCACCAGTTGTATCCTTTTCCAAGGTATTCCTCCTGTGTTGTTGGCCATTTTCCTGATCCTCTTCTTCGGTCTACATCTAGGAATCTTTCCTATAGCTGGTGCTTATACCATCGGATCGATCCCAGAACTGTCATTGGATTTCATTTTGGATGTGATCTGGCATCAGATAATGCCGGGCATGGCACTGGTTTTTGGATCATTGGGGACATGGGTGCTTTCGATGAGAGGGATGGGTATCACGATTCAAGGGGAGGACTACGTCCTTTTTGCAGAGCATAAGGGCTTGAGTCCGATGGTAATCTTCAGAGATTATTACCTTCGCAATGCACTTCTGCCTCAGGTCACAGGGCTGGCACTCGCCCTGGCCAATGTGATCACCTCTGCCATTGTGGTAGAGAGCATCTTTGGTTTGCCGGGGGTGGGAACAATTCTGATCAATGCGATCCGTGCAAATGACTTTCTTGTGATTTATGGAATCGTACTCTTTCTCACCATCGCCGTTGCCATTCTGATGGCACTTGTGGAACTACTCTATCCACTCCTCGATCCACGGATCAAAGTAGAGTAACCGTGTACAATTATCTTCGGAGGAATCTCTCCCTGGCCATCGGCTTAGGGCTACTTTTAATGCTGGTCCTCTTCACCGCCAATGGCTTGTTCACCATCGACGTCAAGGATGCCTATCCGCTTTCTGTGAGGCCGAAGCAACCGCCCAGCTTTAAGTACCTCTTTGGCACCGATTTTTTTGGGCGTGACTTGTATGCTGCAATGGTGGTGGGTGTTTGGCAGACGGCACTTATAGGACTCATTGCAGGAGCAGCAGGTACTCTGATAGGGATTTTTCTAGGTTTCGTGTCCGCATATTTTGGAGGGATTGTGGATGCCATCATCAAATTCATCTGTCAGATGCTCACTCCCATCCCTCCGTTCCTGATCCAGGTGATCATTGCCAGTTCCATCGACAAACGTGATGTCACGATTCTCACTATGGCTACCGTGGTCTTCCTGCTTTCCTGGATGGCCCCCACGCTTGTGATCCGTGCTCAGGTGCTCTCGATGAGGGAAAGGCAGTTTGTCGATGTGGCAAAGCTTTCAGGGATGAATAATTTTGAAATCATTTTCAAGGAAATCCTCCCCAACCTGATCCCCTTTATAGCCGCAGCTTTTGTCGCCCAAGTTTTTTACGCAGTGTTTGCAGCATTTTACCTAGCAGTCATTGGACTCGGTCCGTTGCGTGAACCTCTTCTCGGCAACACGATTTGGGCGGCTCAATCTCAGTCAGCCTTCTTTAATGGATGGTGGTGGTGGCCAATGGGGCCTGCGCTTGCCATGGTCTTCATTCTAGGATCATTGGCACTTATCAATATGGGGCTGGATGAGATGGCAAACCCTAGAATACGCAGCAAGGAGTAAGATGAACGGGATGCTGCAAATCAGGGATCTTTCAGTCTCCTATTACACCGACATGGGCAGGGCACATGCCCTCAACCATGTCAACCTTGAATTGAGGAGCGGGGAGAAACTGGGGCTCGTGGGGGAATCAGGATCTGGAAAAAGTACCATGGGTTTGGCTATGATGCGTATGATCAAACCTCCTGGAAGGATTGAAGGAGGCGCAGTCACCATAGGAGGCACGGATCTACTTAGTCTCAGCGACAAGGAGATGCTCAAGTCCAGGTTGAGCACCATCTCCTACATCCCTCAGGGGGCAATGAATTCGCTCAATCCTGTCCTAAAAATTAAAAGGCAGATGATC
>Ga0208408_1002380_pt1 | contig 10142 bp, 8 predicted proteins | sample ETNtaG_4_FD_185776 | JGI IMG/M metagenome (GOLD analysis project Ga0208408, IMG submission 185776) | Marine microbial and viral communities from oxygen minimum zone, Eastern Pacific Ocean - ETNP201406SV67 (SPAdes) (version 2) | ecosystem: Environmental > Aquatic > Marine > Oceanic ... | reverse complement strand
CCCAACTGCAATGCCAGGTTGGAGGTGACATCCCATTTATCCTGGAAAAATAACGACATCTCCTGAGTTTGATCCTGCATCTGCAATGGATTCAGATAAATGGTTGTGTCCAGGGTGGAATATTCCAATTCCATCCCCAGGTCATAGTTCACCCGCTTGATCTGTGCCCCGCCCATAAGCTGGTGGTTGACCAGTCCGTGCCAGGAAATTTCTGTTTCAATGGTCCGATCATCCACAATATCAAAGAAATCAAAGGAAAAAGCATCGCTGAAAGAGCCCGATTCATTGCCAGAGGTCCAGTCACCGGTTTCTGAAAAGGACATATCAAAATGGAACCGGTAACGGCTGTTGGCCACAAATGTTTTTGCCACCAGCTGGGGACTGATGAGCCAGCGCCAGGTCAAACTGTTAGAATGGTTCCCCCAGGGCCAGTTGATAGCGAAGGTCGATCTACTATTTTCATAATAATCGGTCTGGATCTCATAACTCTCCGACTTATCGGTAAACTCAAAGTCCAGAACATCGTCGCCATAAAAACGGCTGTAGGTGAGGCGGTGGTCGGGGTTCACATCCAGGTTGACCTTGATCTGGTAATCGTAGAAATAATAGGGAAATTCGAAGCCGCTATCATCATCGGCCAGCCACAAGATTGCATTAAGAAATTGATCAAAATAGGTGCGCCTTCCGGCAAACATCCAGGAGCCTTTCATACCGCCGAATTTCGGTAGGGGGCCTTCAAACAGTGCCTTGCTGGAAATGGCCGATAAATTGGCAATGCCGTGAAATTCTTCCGTATTACCCTCCCGGTTGATCACATTTAATATGGCGCCCATGCGGCCGCCGTAACGAGCGGGAAAGCCGCCGGCGTGGAAATCTGCTTCCTTGATAGCATCGGTATTGAAAGTGGAAAAGATACCGCCTAAATGATAGGGATTATAAATGGTAATGCCATCCAGCATGACCAGGTTCTGGTCCGGCGTACTGCCGCGGACGTAGAGGGCGCTGGAAAAATCATTCAGGGTCTGTACTCCCGGCAGCATCTGCACAGTTCTAAAAAGGTCCGGCTCTACAAAAGCTGGAGCCATTTCCAGTGTCCGGATATCCAAACTAACTCGACTGGGTTCCACCAGCTGGCGCATTTTCTGAACCTCACCAAAAACATCCACCGTTTCTCCTTCCAGGACTGTAGACCGCAGGCGAAAATCCAGGCGCTGGTTCTCGCCAGCAAATACCATGATACTATCTGTAATCATCTCAAAACCGATAATGGAAACAGCAATCTCTTGCTCACCTGCTGGTACACCGGTTATGACAAAATACCCTTCCATGTTGGTAGCCCCGCCGATGTTGCTGTCCTTAATAAACACGTTGGCGTACCCCAGTGGCTCGCCGCTGGCATCATCTCTAACGAAGCCACTTATAGTTGAAACTTGAGCAAAAAGCATATTATGGAAAAAGAGAAAAAAAGCTCCAAGTAGATATAGATATTTAATCATTATATAAACTTAATACTTTTTTGTAAAAATCTAAACAAAGGCGTGGTTTAGGGAAATTAAAACTAATGTAATATATATTTGTCAATATGTAATATATATCTTACATTATAATAATCAATTAATAAAAAAAAGGATGAATTAAATGCAATTTCTGAATAATTATTCAAATAGAGAATTAAATATCTGGGCAGAGTTAATATTAGATATAATAGTGTCATTTTATTTTTTCTCTAAAATATTTCCATTAATAATTAATGGTCAGTTATATAATGAAGCATTAGTTGGCATAATCGCGAATACAATTATAATTTCTATCATTTACTCAATATTTGTTTTTGGAGCTATTAACACCCTTACAAAGAGGGAAGAAAAAGATGAACGGGATTATATTTACGAATTGAAAAGTTATAGAATAAGCAACATTATATCTCAGGTATCTATTTATCTCCTGATAAGCCTAATTGTTTTCAATCCAATCAATCAAGTACGTTTGAATGAATTTACTGCCCCAATGATAGCAATGATATTGCTTATCATAACACTTTTGTCTTCAACTGGAAAATCCTTAACTCAGCTATTTAACTATAGAAAAAACATCTAGATGAAAGAACAAAGAATAAAGAATCAAATTCGCCGATTGCGATTTGAGGCTGATGAAATGACTCAAGTAGAATTAGCTGAAAAGGCAAATGTAACACGGCAAACAATTATTGCACTTGAAGCTCAAAAATATTCACCATCACTTGAACTTGCATTTCGAATAGCTAAGGTTTTTGATGTACCATTAGAAGAGGCGTTTCAGTATAATTAAGTCCACCCAACAGGTTATGAGCTTTTTCTTCTTAGTATTTTGAAAAAACCAATACCCATAAGGTTCTGTAGGCAATCTTGATAACAGCAAAACGCATGTCAATTCAGTTTGGATGTGATCCAGTTATCTACCTGTTTTTCAAGAATGTTCAATGGTAACCGGCCATTGGTCAAAACCACGTCATGGTATTCGCGAATATCAAAAGCATCGCCCAGTTCCATTTTGGCTTTTTCCCGCAATTCCAGAATCTTGAGCATACCTATTTTATAGCCCGTCGCCTGGCCCGCCATGACGATATGACGCTCAACCATTTTTACGGCATCGGCTTCTACGTTCGGTGTATTTTTCACGTAATATGCGATCCCTTCTTCCCGGGTCCATTTCTTGGCATGGATCCCAGTATCCACCACCAACCGACAAGCTCGCCAGAGTTCCATAGCCAAACGGCCGAAATCAGAATAGGGATCCGTATAAAATCCAATCTCTTTTGGAATATATTCACTGTACAATGCCCAGCCTTCGCCGTAGGCGGTATACCAGCCAAATTTGCGGAACATGGGAATATCTTCTAATTCTTGGGAAATGGCTATCTGCATATGGTGACCGGGAATACCTTCATGATAGGCTAATGCTTCCATCTGATATTTTGGAATGGCTTTCATATCGTAAGTATTCACATAATACGTTCCCGGACGTGATCCATCCAATGCTGCGCTCTGGTAAAACGCTTTCCCGGCAGATTCTTCACGAAATGCTTCCACGGGTTTCACCACAATGACTGCTTTGGGTTTGGTGATAAATAACTCATCCAGCGTCTCTCTCATTTCATCCACAATCCGGGTTGCCTCTGCAACATAATCTGCTCGTCCTTGGTCAGAATCCCCATAGAAATGCTGTTTATCCTCATTCACATGAACAAAGAATTCCTGGAGTGTTCCCGAAAAACCTACCTGTTTCATGATTGCACGCATTTCATCATGGATTCGATCTACTTCTTTTAATCCCACTTCATGGATATCATCCGCTGTCATATCTGTTGTGGTGATGGCAGCCAGGCGCGCATTGAAAAAATTAACACCATCAGGGAGATCCCAGACACCATCTGTTGGTGATGCCTCATTTTGGAGATCTTCAAAATATGCGATCAATTTTTCATAGGCTGGTTGGACCTGTTTGACCAGGGCATTCTCGGCCTGAACCAGTAATCGATCACGTTGGCGCTGCTTGATGTCCAGCGCATTGACCTTTTTCCTGAAATCCCCAAGGATCGTCCCATCAACTCCTGTGCTTTCAAACGGTTCATTAGAAATCACATTGCGACTATCTCGAAGAACATGAGGAAAAACAAATTCCGGTGGAATAATCCCTACAGCCCTGCGTTTTTCCAGGCCAATGATCGCATGCTTAAATAAGGTTGGAACTCTCTGTAATCGACTGATATAATTTTCAGCATCGCGGATATTTTCCACCTTATGCATACTAATGAGATCCGCAGGTATGCCGGACTGCAAACCGTGCATCTGGTTGAATGGATAATTATGGTAGCGGTACTTGTGGTTGGCGATGCTGCGCTCGTGTTCATAGACGAACAAATCGTAGCTTAATTTTGTCTGTTCATCGAGATTAGTATAGTCTATGTTGTTTATGAGCCAGCGTAGTTCACGTTTTGTTCTCGCTAGTCCCAATTTAGAAGCTCGCTCTGAATTATCATCCCAGTGCCCCTGGTCCTCCTTAATTCCCAGCCACATCTTGAATTCAGGGCTACGGTCTACCCTATCCTGAAATATTTTTTCAAAAAAAGCATTAGCCTTTGCAGATTCATCTTCAACCTGCGGTTTAATGGATGCCTTATTTGGATTAAGAAAGATCATTCCCACTACTACAAGAAATAATACAGCGATGCCGTGTCGTTCATTCATGTGTTTACCTTTGAAAATTTTATAAAAATAGCCCGGGAATGTAAACAAAAAATCCCCATCCTAAAATCAGAACGGGGATTTTCCTTTAATATTATGTTATAGTGATCTATTGTTTTGTGAATTCTTGTAAAAGACAAGATCCTTCTACCCAATCATTGTCGGCATCTGCACATGATGTTGAATCCGTATGGCTTGTTTCCTCATAGGTCCATGGATCCTCACAAAATGCATCTTCCATCACTGTTGCGGAAATTGTACTACCATCGGCGGACAAAAATCCTTCAACATCTCCTCCACTGAGGATTAATGTTCCATCAGAACTTTCTGACCATGTTGTATTTTCTGTTTGAGTCTCGCCCAATATAGACATTGTCATTTCAGCTGTACCATCACCATCCAAAATCATTGTCGCTGTGAATCCAAATGCTTGAGCAAGAGCCCAATCAGTCGAGTCTAAACTTCCGGTACAGTCAGAATTTTCATATTCACCCATGAATGTTAAATCCCAGATACCCACGAAGGCTGATACATCTTCATCTTCTTTTTCGTCTTCACAGCTGATGAAGATCATGAGCGGTATGAGCAGTAATAGTGCTTTTTTCATGTGTTCCCTTCCTTTTTGTTATTATGTTAATACTTTAAGAAAGTTAATCAATTTTTTTCATAATGATTTAATAAGGAGACATCATCTTTTAGCAGACTAGCGTATATCAATCTTGCTAGAGTTATCTCTTATTGCATAAGAATCCATAGTCAGCCTGCCAGAAGCATCAAAAAAGACTGGTCCGGGTCTCTCATCATCTTCATCCCAATCTTCACGACAGTCTTTTTTTGCTGCAATCATTTCACTTTCATTATTAATCGTAACAACGGAGTCCCCATCATCTGTTCTATATACTATATCAACTGGATATTGGAGTGTGGGACGCTCTTCTGAATCTGGATTATCTTCGTACCAATCTTTAAGCTCTGCCCAGCCTTCTCCATCATCAGTTTCTACAGTAATAGACGATCCGTCTGGCATTGTAAATGTCACAGGGAATAACATTCCAAAACATTTCTCTCTATTCCAATCTCTCCCGCGGTCACATTGACGATATAGTTCACGCATTTCATCATCATTGTTAATCGATACGATCTCACCATCAAAGGTGATATCAACGGGGTACTGCAGTGATGGCTTCTCTTCTGAATCTGGATTATCTTCGTACCAATTTTTAAGCTCTGCCCAGCTATTTTCATCGTCACTGCTAACTGTGATGGTTGACCCATCGGGCATTATAAATGTTACGGGTAGGACAAGGTCAAAACATTTCCAATCTTCTTTCTCATCCCTGTCCCAGTAAAATTCATCTTTTCTACCGTCATCGTAGGGATCGAGCTTCCTACCTTTCATATTAAAATAGACTTCATTGCGACTGCCGGTTCTGTGACCCAAACCAGCCAGTTCTACTTCATATCCAAGATCCGATGCTACGCTTGCATCTGTACTAATATAATCATAAAAATCTTGTTCTACGACGGCCTGAGATTCGGCTGGTAACTCATTCATACTAATGGAAATCTTTTCAGCACTAATAATCGCCAGAATTAATTCATAGTCGTTACTTTCTTTGGACTTTGTGATATCAGTTTCACAACTGATCATAAATAAAAGAGCTATAGAAATACTGATATGTATTATTGTTTTCATTAATGACTCCTTACAATTATAATAAAGAAATTTAACATAATTATAAACATTTCAACCGTCTTAATTCCAATTTCTTTTAATGAGCACAGGTTGCTGCTGCGGAGCTCTTGCTTATAACCTATCCCTTTGGGTGGGGGTTAGCTGCTATTGCAGGTCTTTTCCATTTCTTTCTGGGAAGATTCTTCTACCGTGGCATAAAACAAACAGTCATTGGTTACAATTTCCAAATCAGTGTTAACCATAAAAAACTGCATGGTTTGTTTGGCTAATAAACTGCCATTTTTTCTCTCGATTAAATTATCGATTTGATCTTCACCTTGCTCATCAATCGCTTGTAGTGGCAGCTGCTGTCCATTTTCGCACCAGCCAATAAACTCCCCCGCCGGGATACACTGTCTATTAAACTTTTCTGCATCAGCTCGCAAAGTAATATCAGTTGTAGGCAAACGGTCATGAGAAAAGCCGATTGCTGCATCTCCAACCAATTCTATGCGCAAAGGATTTCGGTATACTGCAACCTGCCTTGCATGATTATCAAATATAAACTCTTTACTAACAAATTTATGTAATCCGTCCTTGGCCACCTGATGGGATGACATTTCATTGGCTCCACCACATTCTATAGTCGCAAAAGGCGCATTAAATGACTGTTCCATAATAGATCCAACTGTCAACCCCGTTAAAATCAATTTGTTGGTAAATAAAGAAACTAAATCTAAAGTGTGCTCATCGTCTGCCAGTATCACACCAAAAGCCGGACCGGCGCCGGAAGTATTGTGCAGGTCGATCACTGCTTCAGGATGCACTTCCGCTACCGCCTGTTTAATCTGCCGAGCTCTAACCGCGATTTCTGAAATATCTTCAGCAGAAGCTGAAAAAGAACGATTAAGATCTTCTTTATGGGCCAAATAGCGATTGGAAAATTTTGGTTTGGTTTGCGCCACTTCCGGGTTACAAATGATAATCCTGATGTTAGTCGCCGGGATTTCATCGTTGCGCAGCCACCAATGGCTGGCGATAAAGCCTGATGGTTCATTACCATGAATTAATGTAGTAATAACCCGGGTACGGGATTGATCCACCCCTTTAATATCAAAAATACTTAAACCATCCAATTGCCGTAAAAAGCCTAAGGCCGTGGGTGCCAGTTGAATACGAAAATTTTCATCAAAATAATTAATACCTTCTTTAAGCAGTTGCTTCATTTCCAGCAGCACTCCCACTCACTAACGGGATGGCCCTGCATTTGATTTTCAAAATACATATCCAACAATTTTGCACAGGCTTTATCGTTAGCCATTGATTTTCTAAGGAATCTTAGGGTTTCTTGGTTCCAAGTGGCTCCAGTCACACCAGTAGCTAGACGTCGCTGAATGATATTGAGGTATTTATCGCGCTCTTTAAGCTCAACGTCTAATTGACTGAGGCCATCGTTTGCAACCTTTAACATATCATCGATCACATTTTTGATCGGCACCTCAACCGGTTTATTCTGGTAGTTCTGGGGCCAGAGGATGCTTGCTTCCAAGCCACGTTTAGCTGCTCGATAAAAATTATATTCTGCAAAACGAAAGGGGAAACGCGACATATATTCATCAATTCTGTCTGCCAGACCGACCGCCATGCCTATTGCAAATGCCGCATTTGCTGACATATCAAGCGCTGTAGGGCCTGCCGGAAGCGCTCTAAATTCAATTCTTAAATGGCCATCTCCGGCATTTGAATAAATGGCACGATGCCATGGCCAGGTCGTCCCCATATGTAAATTAAGTTCGGCTAATTCAGGTAGATTTCCTTGCTGGCTGTCATTAAGGTTATCATCGAATAGTTCAGGAATTATGGGCTCATACAAATTGACCGTTTCAGAAAATAATTCCCAGGCACTTTTTCTTACCCAACCATGGCCAAAAGTAACCCGCGCTGGTTGCCGCCACCCTGATACTTCAGGCATACGATGATCAATAGATTGTTTAAACAGTACTACCCGGGTTTCATCCCACAAGCATTTGCCAAGTAAAACGCCTGAATTTGCCCCTACGGCAATTGCCATAGGCATAGTCATTTGCGCTGCGTTAAAGGTATTGGCGAACTGATCTTTAGCAGTCATCAAGTGCACTTGAAACGAGGTATTTGCGCCTTCAACGCAAACTTCCGATGTAAAAAAATCGACAGATTCTTCTTTACCTTCAATTTGGATATGAAATGGTTCACCCCGCTGCTTGAGTAATTCACGACAGAGAATTCGGTAACGTCCCAAGTCAGTAACATATTCATTGGTAAGATGCTGCTCCTTTAGTGTGGGCAAGATTCCCACGGCAAGTGGTCGCGTTTTTATCTGCTCCGCAACTGCCCATAAATGATTAAACTTGGTTACCATTTCTTTGGTGAGCTGAGTAAAAGGCTTACCAGCGGCCGGCACCGGCGATAAATTAAGCTCCAAATTGAATTGATTTAACTCCGGTTGAAATTGATCATCCTGCAACATTTCGAGCAATTGCAGATTAACAGGGCTAACATCACTATGCTCGTTCATTAAGTATAATTCGAGCTCGGCACCAATACATGTTGCACCCCGACCAAATTCAGGCCGGGCAATAACTTTTTTTAATATATCAACTTGATCATGAATACGACGGTTAAATTGCTCATAATCTTTTGCAGAATACTCTTTATCACCGATCTCACGACCCATTACAAGTCCTTACATTTATATTTTTTAATAAGAATTTTTATCACAACAAAGTAGCCCAGTTTTAATCCCGGCCAGACATGATCCATCAATTTCATCAGAAATATCCAGTAGATGCGACTGCGCATTGCTCTTAATCATACTCAAATCTACCAATCATCCCCCAAACAAAAAACCCCATGAATGTGGATTTTATTAGAATTTTATTTAAATATATGGAAAGAAAATAATTTTGAGTCACAAAACTATTGTCCCTTCATCTATTTGTACGATATAAGATTTGCCGCCCACTTTTTCAATGGCTTCAGCAACTTGTTGAGGATTATCCGGCGCATAAGCAAACATACAGCCACCGCCACCGGAGCCGTTGATTTTTCCACTCAAAGCTCCCGCATTTAACGCAGCACCCATCATTGCTTCTATCTTGGGTGTGCTTACCTGAAGCACATCCCTCAGGACATGGTGATGATCGGATAATAACTGACCAATTAATTTATCGTTCGGCTCATCCTTCTCTAATTCTGGGAGTGCCATTTTTATCAGATCTCTATTTTTCATGGTGCCTTTATAGAGTTTATTTTCATCTGTGCTCAAATCTGAAAGATCAGCGTTTTCATCCAACGTGTGAACCGTAGAATTTGGATTATTGATCTTTAATTTTTGAATGAGCGCCAAACGTGAATCACGACAGCGGGCTAAAATTTGCATAGTTTCTTTCGCTTCACAAGAATCACCCAAGACAAATGCCCCAAGGTTTGGATTTAAAGATCGAATGGTAATGTCCGGTTCGGACTGTAAATAGATCAGGTGTCCCATTGCAGTGGTGTATTGGTCCATCATGCCGCCGGGTTCGTTGAATTCTGATACTTCTGACCTATAGGCCAGTTCACCGATCTTTTTCTGGTCCCAGTTTGCCGGCTTATCCGCCATTCGAGATAGAAAATGGATCCAACTTACAGCAATTGCAGATGAGGAGCTGGTGCCGGCGCGGATGGGAATTTCACTGGTGATCTCACACTCAAATCCGTGTGAAAACGTGAGTCCTGCATGCTTGCAAACCACAATTCCGCTTTTGAAATAATCCCGGGGCCTGGTGTAGGTCAGATCATCTAAAGAAAAATTTTCCGTTTCGCCGAGATCTGGTTTATGGATGATAACATTTTTATCCGATCGTATTTCACCATGCAATTTGGCTCGAAGAGAAATGGCCATGGCAATAACGGGCAAACCCAAATAGTCTTGGTGCTCACCAAAAAGACAAATACGGCCTGGTGTACTTATTTCCAAATCTTATATAACCCAATTGAAGAAATTGCACCTAATCCTATTAAGATTGATCCAGATTCATTGTGACTATAGATAAATTGTCCCACGCCCAATAAAAATCCATAGACAGCCACACATCCTAAAAGCATCGATAAGATACCATTGGGTACAGGCCACGGTTCTGCTGAAACACCATCTGAATATTTTACCCAACCGGGTCCGCCTGGATTTACTTTCTTAACAAATTTTCGGAGTGTATCTTCATCAT
>Ga0208408_1002379_pt1 | contig 10143 bp, 7 predicted proteins | sample ETNtaG_4_FD_185776 | JGI IMG/M metagenome (GOLD analysis project Ga0208408, IMG submission 185776) | Marine microbial and viral communities from oxygen minimum zone, Eastern Pacific Ocean - ETNP201406SV67 (SPAdes) (version 2) | ecosystem: Environmental > Aquatic > Marine > Oceanic ... | reverse complement strand
GTTATGGTGATTGGAGCGACAAATCGTGTTGATTCTCTTGATGCTGCGCTTCGTCGTGCTGGTAGATTTGAACGCGAGATTGAATGTCCTGTCCCAAATGAAAAAGCACGACGAGAAATCATGGGAATACACACACGTCATATGCCACTAGATGAAGATGTAGATCTTGATGAACTCGCTAGGTTGTCTGTTGGATTTGTTGGTGCAGATTTAGACCAACATTGTCGAGAGACAGTCTATGTAGGTAGCCGTAGACAATTTGGATTTGCAGAACTAATGGAGGATAACGAACTTGACCCTGAGAGGTTAGCACGATTAACCTACAATATGAATGATTTTGAAATTGCTCTAGGACAAGTAAGGCCATCTATCAAGCGCAGAATGCAAGTTGAAATTCCAAAAGTCACATTTGACCAAGTAATTGGCCAAGAAGAGGCAAAGAAAGCGCTAGAAAACAAAGTTATCAAACCACTAAAACACCCTGAACTTCACGAACTAGCGGGTCTTTCCCTAGGGTGTGGTGTCTTGATGCATGGGCCGCCAGGAACTGGAAAGACATTGTTGGCAAAGGCAGTTGCGAATCTTGCAGGAGCTCAATTCTTGCAAGTGAAGGGCCCTGAATTACTATCAAAGTGGGTTGGAGAATCAGAAAGAGGAGTTAGAACACTCTTTGCCAAAGCACGCAAAATGTCACCATGTATTATTTTCTTTGACGAATTTGATTCATTGGGTTCAGATCGCTCATCAATTGGAGATGGGGGGAGTCGTGCTCAAGCAAATGTTGTCAATCAACTCTTAACTGAACTTGATGGAATGGAATCACGTGATGGAATCATTGTATTAGCAGCAACGAATAGACCGAATTTGATTGATTCGGCATTCCTGCGACCTGGCCGCCTCGGAATTCAAGTCATGGTTGGTTTACCTGATCGTAGTGACTACACTGATCTAATTGAAGTCCACCTTAGAGATACAACATTAGCTGAAGGAATCGACCTTTCGACTATCGCTGCTTCACTACCAAGTGGGTTATCTGGAGCTGATATAGGGGGATTTGTTACCGAAGTAAAACAGCATGCAATAGAAATGGTACTCTCAAATGATTCCTATCTTGAAGGTGATGATTATGAATTTAATATCAATGAAAAGTCGTTCACAGCAATACTATCACAACCCCAGTGGAAACCAAATAATAAGCAATTAAATGGGGCTGAAGCACCGATGCCATTCACTCTTTAATCCATCTTAGGATTTATACGGGGTGGGTTGTGTGAAGCGGTTGAATTACCATGTTGTATGACCATATTTTCATTGCTTCAGGTAAACAAAACTTTGCCACTTCAGGGATTGCAGAATTATTTGAATTGTATCCACCACGCAAAGTATTACTCTTATACCAAGGAGAATTACAACATCCACCTGACGATTTGAAGAACTTAGTTGTCAATTCATACGATGGAGAATTTCTTCCAGAAACGAAATTAACAGCTCTCGGAGATTCTACTAGTGAATTAGAAACAAAAGCCCTCCCCTATACTATCTTTCAAGAAATGCAATCTGCTATAGTAAATCATTTTCCTGAATGTTTTCATGATAATAATACCGAAAATGAATTAATAACAACAATGATGTCTGGTTCGGGGCTTCATAGACAATTATTCCTAGGTCTTTCCATTGCGATTAACACAACACTTGTCACAAATGAAAGGGGGAATAATAATACTCGAATAATCACACCCCAAAAATGGATTAATGAAGGATTCAATCATGGTAACTTAACGCCTGCTCAAAAAGATTTACTTCGAGCCGTTTTGATTCAATTAACTCTTAATGGAAAAAAGGGAATTATACCTAATGAAAGGATTACTGCTGAAAACATCATGCAAGGATTGAATATAAAAACAATAGCAAACGCTACTGGTGTATCTAATCCAGCAAACGGTTTAATCAATAAAGGAATGATTGAAAAGATACCTAATTCCGAACCTACACAATACCATCTCACTGGGAAAGGTTGGATAACTGCACTCAAAGTACTATCCGAACAACTAGAAATGAATGGTGTTCCCTTATCTGGATATGATATCGGAGAGAACCGTTTCCTTGAGAGTATATTTTCTGAAACCGATGAAGTTGTTGGCCGTACCCATTCGGTAAAGGGGGTATTAGTTGATGGCGAGGTCACAGCAATTGAATTAGAACAAAATTATTCAAAAGTCCCAGTGATAATGACCATATTTTCTAGAAAATATGATGGCTCTAATATCGGAATTATTTCGGAACAAGAATTTGAAATAACAGGAGATATGGGTTCGTTTATTGCAGCTAGAGAAAAATGGGAAGAGCATATTAAATATCGGCGTCAAGAACAACTAGACTGGGGATTATTCAATACATCTGGGATTGAACTTGAGGAATCATTCCGATTGTTATGTGTCTGGCTTTGGCCAAAAATTACAGGTTTACAATATACTGCATCTGACAAACAAAAAAGAAACATTCAATGGAGTATTGATTCTACTCAATTTGACTTGCTCCAAAGTTGTTGTATTAGTCTTTTTTCATTTTTATTTTCCATTCCAATCACCTATCTACAAAGATCTAGTGGGCTCCCTGGAGTGTCTGGTCGAAATGTGAACTTTATTGGGTCACCCGCAAGTTGTATCATTACAATGCCTAATCGGGAATTAATGAAAGGAATATGGGCAATTAATGAAAACGAACTTTCATCACAATCAAAAATACTGATTGCTCTTTGGTTAAGAGAACAAGAAAATCAACGACTTCAGAATGAACATGAGTCGGCAATCCATGATATTGATGACCCCTTTGAAGAATTACATGATGACTATTCACCACCATCAAATGAAGTGTATATAGAAGAATTACACGACATAATTCTGACATTAGTGCAAAATAGTACCATTGATAATAAATTTCAACTAGATGCAGGAGGGGACACGCCAACAGATAAGAATAGAAGAGCACAGCAATGGAAACGTGCCTCAAAACACCTATCTAAGCATCGCTTAGCAAAATTGGTTCATGCAAAATCTGGTACTCAAAAACTACTACTTCTAACACCTCTTGGAAGAATAGTTGCCGAAAAAATCTACACCCAACATAAACCGGAGTGATGAAATGGAAATCTGTGGAGATGATCCTAATAACGGCAATGTAAAAAAAACATGTCCAATAAAACGATCTCTAGATTATGATGAATTTGAATGTTATCATTGTGGCAGCATATTTGAATTTGACCCACGCCAAACTGAACTCAATCAGTTTAATAATGTGGGAAAAAAAACATCAATTAATAAACTAGATATTGTACAGGAAAAAAACCAAACCAAGATTAAAGAATATCAAGAAGATGAGGAATGGAAAAAATCGTGCATCAGTGTACCAAAGAGGAAAGAACGTATAACAAATTCTGATATATTGGATCAAATGGAAAAAGAACGTATAAGGGTAAAGCGTCTTTTTGATGCCACAATGAGTGGATGGGGCCATACTGTTGGTGGGTCGACATACACAAAATTACAACATGCGTTCGGTAAAACAAATCAAATTCTAGGAATAACTGGGGGAGGAGCCTCCAAGTGGGAACGATTTAACCCACCTTTTGATAAAAATGCGTTAATTTGGAGTAGTAAGGTAAAAGCAGAAGAACAAAATGTAAATCAAGAAGGAACTATAAATATGATTTTTACATCCATGGGGGGTGTTATTCGGACATTTTATGATTCTGGGCTGCCCCCAAGAAATTTTTATTTACGAAAGAATCTAATTAATGGGGCACCAATAAATGGCCAAACATATGATGGGATTCACCTTTTTACTAGAGTGGCTTTTGAGTTATTTCTCAATATGGAAAGGAGAATGAATAAACCTTGGAGTTTATCTAGATGGATTTCTCAGTGTGGATTACAACAAACTTTCGTTAAAAAAATAATTGAGCAAGGGGGACCATTGAGTAGGGATTTTGGAGAGATGTTGACAAAACAAAACCAAGAATACTTGGGATCAAATATTTTATGGGGATACTTTATTGATGGGTATGTAAGTAATATCTTGGAACAAAAAATTATAATCTTATCAAAAGAAGATAAAAGTAAAATTATCACTAAAGCAAATGATATCTTGAAATTCATTGAAGAACAACAAACACCCTCGGGTGTTTACTGGCCCAAACAATTTCTAGAAAAATTCTGTACAATTGGCTATAATAATGGTGATGAATGGGAAAGTTCTGGATTTTGGTGGATACAAGAAGGTAAAATATGCAGTAATAAAATGCCCATGACATTGCCTTCACTACTTATTGGGCAAGCGGTGGCTCAAGCAATTCAAGAAGTTCTTACTAACAAAAAAATCTGGAAAGCTGACATACTAAACATTGTTGAAGACGACATACATTGGACAACGAGCGATGGCGGGAAAGCAATGAAATTGGCTTGGAAACGCATGATGAGCAAACGTGGACAAGGAAGTTGTTGGAACTCATAAGTCAAGCTTGACACCTCCAATCAATTACTATCTGACAATATGATTGATGCTCGCAGATAGGAAACGAAGTAACACAGATGGAAAGAAAGGTCTAACAGGCCATTCGCAAAAGAATGATGAAGTCAAAATCATAACAGATTGGTTAGACCTCAAAGGTGAAAAAACCATTAGAACGCACCAGCAAGTCGATGCTGATGCTGCATTCAGTGCTGCCATAATGACGGAATATCAAAGAGATGCAAAATTACAATTCAAACGTGCCTCATTCAAAACAAACAAAAAAAATACCCTCGCAGTAGACATGCTAAACGGTAAAAATGCTGTGAAGGGTTTGAAACAGGGTTCGGCTTTTGGCCTACTAGTAGAAGTATTAGGTACACGAGATACTCTCTACAGAACATGTTTCAAAGACTGGGCTGATCAATTAAACCTCACTGATTCTGGGAAAACATGCAATGATAGAGTTGTTCTTGCTGAAATTATCAGAGCATGGAAAACAGTTGGCCTAAATGATAAGACAATTGTCAACCGAGCAAGGGAATTGATTAGAGGAAAACTCATTGGTCAAAAAAAGAGAGAGGCACGACAAGAAACATCCAATGATATTCCCATTTACTCTAATGTTGCTATAGTTGTAGATGCATATGTTGACAAAATGACGCTATTCAAACGTGGTGCAAAAGCAATTGTACAAAAAAGTGATTGTGGAATTGCAATCCAACTTAATCGTAAGGTAATACAAAGGGGTCACAACCTCACCGAACTTGAAAATATCTTACCAAATGATTGGTTCATTCATCCACAAGGGTTTCTCGCCTGCTTTGGAGGCCCAAAGGCGCCTCGAGACCCATCAGAAAGTGGAATCTCGATTGAAGCACTTGTCATATTAGTACAGAATTGGATAAGGGAGGTAGCATGAATGTCGTCTACTGAATCAGAAAAATATTCACGCCAAGAAGGATTGGTTCACCAACCTCGTGTAGAAAAACTTCGAATAGGTTTGAAAGGTACAAATCCACTCCTTGAAGAGCAGCTTATTTTGATTTCAGAGCATTTGGGAATTAAGGAATTTCCTGTCACAAATGATATGGATATGGAGATTGTTATCGACTCTAATGAAAAAAATGACGAAAAATCACTATACATCAACATGAAAGAAACGGGGTTCAATTTGAATACTGAATTTATTGATGTTGAGACCTCAAAAACACTAGCACTTCTTGCCCCAGGATTGTCAACTCTTGCCGCTGCAATGACATGGCAGGAAATTTTGCAAAGAAATAATTGTATCAGAAAAATTCCGATTATGAAGAAATATGCAACCGTTCAATTCAGAGTTAATACTCAATTCACCAACATTTCGGACAATGAATTATCAGGTATTCAGGCATTTTATGGTGGTCAGCGCCTAGCTCTATTTAGTGAGCCTTGTAATGATGGGACTGGACATATTCGCCTAACAGCCCGCCTCGATTTAGATACGTCTATCATCAAAGATGTACTTCAAAATGTCGACCTAGAAATTGATGAATCCAGCGATATTGAGGAGCCTTATTCTTTTGAATTTACAATACCTCCTATTGAAAAATTACCCGAAGGAAATCTCGTTGTTGCGGGAGTTGGAGGTCTTGGCACTTGGTCACTGTATACTTTATTCCGCGGAGTGCTCAACGCAGGAGGTTCTGGCCAAGGATTGAATATCACTATTTTTGATCCTGATGAATCTATTGAAATTCACAACCTTAACCGCCAAGTACTCTATGATGAAAGTCACATAGATAGACCAAAAGCAGATTGTGCTGCTGAAATACTCACATCAAACCTCTCTAATTTGAATATGCAATTTGGTGTTCAAGCTCTTGGACTACCAGAACTAGATATTCTTCTTAACCAAGACGAATTGGAAACTTATTTTGATGACGATGATATAGATTTGTTAGAAGAGTTAGAACTTAGTGAAAACAAGTCATTATCAGCAAATGAGGTGAAAATTGTACTCAAAGAATCGAACCTGATGCTTTGTGGCGTTGACAATCTTCACGCGCGAGGAGTCCTTTCAGGAATTGCCTCGCACCTAAATATACCATTCATCAATGCTGGTGCTGAAAATTTCTCTGGACAATTTGATGTATTTCTAGAACCAGGTTGTATGGCTTGCCGATATGGCCCTGATTCCGTTCGAGATAAGAGGATTACATCATGCCAAGAAGACGGAGATATTCCTGTAGCGTCCATTGTTACAACTACCGCGATATTTGGCGCACTTGAAGGTTTATCGACATTAACTGCACTATCAGATATTTCTGCTCTAGGTCACTGGCCAACTCAAGCTATTTGGGGTGGACGAAGTAATCGATTGCGGTCTCTGCGGCCACCCCGTTTCTTGCAAGGAGATGATCATGTTGAACATATTATTCAAGCACTTGGTTCTGTTAAATCAAATCTTGTCAAGGTTGACAAAGATACACGTCAGCAATCTGACAATATGAATGGAGCAAGCGAGAAAAAAAGTAAGCACCAATGATAAGAAATGAATGGAGATGATTGATATGGCAAAGAAAGGACTAACAAATGAGAAAATTGATGCAATTCTTGCACGAACAAACCGAATGATGCGTAAGAAAATTACGAAAACTACACGCCGATACCATTCGGTGACCTGTAAGTGTGGCCACACCTGGGCTATGGACAAGCCTACAACGCTTGAGAACAAAGCGAAGCCTTCTCGAGAAATTCGCGTTCATCGTGATGAAGAAGGAAAGGTTACTCGAATTGAAACGGTAAGAAAGGCTGGTAAATGCAGGTGTGGTAGATCACTAATTCACCCAAAAAAGCGCTTTAGCAATGATGATGCAACTCAAATGTCAACCACCGCATCAATACAATCTAACAATCAAACAAATTATGTCAAGGTTGACATAAATGAAATGGCATCAATTGACAATAGGATTGAAACAAACAAAGGAGTTGAATAATATGCAAGCAAAGAAGAATGAACAAAATGGAATGCAGAACGTGTACATCACGGTCTCGAACGCACTAGATCAAAGTGACAAACAGAGGATTGAAGTCGCCAAAGACTTGACTGTTGAACAGGCAATTCGCCAACAAGGACTAGCTCCCGCCGGGAAGTTTGATGTCTTTGATGCGACTGGACGAGTTATCACAAATGAGAATGTGGCACAACTAGCTGAAGAGAACGTTTATGTCGGCGTTCAGAAAGTTGCTGGAGGTGCTGACTGGGATGCTGGTTGGGGCGGTGGTGCAGTGATTGCTGTAGAGCCTGCTGCTGATTTAGATCTTGTAAATGAATTGCCTTCAAAGGGAGTATGTTTTGTCTCATCTTTTAATGATGACAGTAGAAACACGGTTATCCCTAGGGACAATGATACAATTCAAGATGCTGCAAAAGCATCTGGGTTGATTCCACGAGATGGTTCAGCTTGGGATGTCTATGATGGCATGGGAAGAGTGGTTACTAACGAGCCTTCGAACAACTACATCGGCCAAACATTGTGGATTAATGCAAGTGCGATTGGAGGCGGCGGTGGGCTTCCTATTGGCCGATTAAATGAATTAAGAACAGATTATCCATCTCTTCAAGTTGTTCGACAACATGTTTCAAATGATGAAACACAGATGATTGTTGTCAATTTACCTGACAATCATGGCCGTACCAAAAATGGAATTTTTAGAGTTGCTATTCACGTCACTAATCCTTTCAATCAAGTTCCTGTAACATATGTTCTTAACCATGAAGAGTTGAATTCGCGAAGGTATATCATGCCAGGTGGTTCTTCGGGAGCGCATTATGATCAAAGTCAGCGAAATTTGCCAGGCACAAATAAACGGGCTTGGTGGGTTTGTCATGGTTCTTTCAAAACACAATATGACAAATTGGAGAGAGATGTGATTACTCGAATTGGTGCGTATCTAAATCATATTATTTCAGTATTGAATAGTTAAGAGGTGATTACATGAGTAAGAAAAATGGAAAGGCGAAATTTGCATTTGGCCCAAAAACTAAAGATTATCCTGCTATCGTTTGTACAGATTTGATTAGTCAAAGTGAAGCGTTTACCGCACCGCGTGGTCGAGTTGAAATGGGTGGGTTATTACTTGGCCATGTAGATGAAAATGGAAACAATGTCGCTGTTTGTGGCTTCTTTCCAAAACAAACAGAAGAAAATTCTGGTTACTGTGAGTTTGGCGGGATGTACAATGCAATTGCTGCTGCTGCATGTGATTATGCAAATGATACGGTGAAAGGCGAAAAAATGCCTAAATTACGCATTATTGGTTGGATTCATACACACCCCAATATCGGAATATTTCTTTCTGCAATCGATGTAAATACCTATCGAATGCTAAGAAACCAATGTCATAATCGCCGATTTATGGCTGTTGTTGTTGACCCACTAAAAGGTGAACATGGAGTGTTTTTGACAGAACGTGAATCAAAAACTTTCAGCGATGCTGATGGCATTATTTCTCTAAGTCAAGAACTTGAAGCAAGATATCACATCTTACTTGATCGTCTACGAAGCATACAAAAAGAAAGAGGGTTAGATTTTCTCCCCTGTATCTTACCAGGCCACCTACGTGGAAAGAGAAATGCCATGGGTGACCGTGATGATATTGAAATTGAGCTACAAAAAGGATTCTTCCAACTCAAGAAACAAATTGTACAATTAAATTCAAATTCAAACCAAAATGCTAGTGATGAAAAACAGAGAATGGCCAATTTACATAATGAATTGGATATTTTGAAGAAGGAAAACCAAACATTGAAACATGATTCACATGCAATGTTAGACAAACATACGCACGCAATAAAGCGAATAAATAAACTTGAAGAACGCTTGTTAATAGTTGAAAAATTAATCTCTGACTTGAAAAAATTACAATCAGAACTCAATAATACAATGAAGAATATTCACAATGATGTAAAACAAACAATGATAACAGTGCAACAAGAAATTAAGCACTCACAATTACAAACTAAGAATGAAACCATCGATGGTGTGAAAGCAGCAATTCGTGGAGCGCGCGTTAAAGCAAAAATGTACACTGACACGCAATTAGAAGAACTTCGTAAAGAACTACATGTTATCATTAATGGCGACATTAATATTACTACAGATAAATCTGCAAATCATACACCGCAAATAGCAATATTAAAGGTGCAACACAAGAAATTGAATGGCAAAGAATGAATAATACAATTTAACATATTCATTGTTGATTAGAGGAATTTCCATTCTACAACACTAGCGTTTGTCATCGGTTGCAAGTCTGCCGCTAACGCACCGTGCTGACCATCCACCCAATACAACCACCAGCGATCTCCATCGCCTGCTGTTGCCATCCCAATATCTTCAACAAACATACCCAATGGTTGCTCGTCCCAAGTGTAATTGTAACCCGCAACGGAAGTAGCTTCCATGCTTGCAGTGTGAATATTTTGGTGACCTTGTAAGCCACCAACACAAGTACGAGAAAGATTGCCTTGAGAGCGCTCTATTTCCTCACCATTGGTATCAAGGAATATACTCAATCCTAACTCTTCATCCCAAAGGTCGTCAGGGAATTCAAAACATACTACTTGAGTATCGAAATATTGTTCAGGAAATT
>Ga0208408_1002376_pt1 | contig 10151 bp, 6 predicted proteins | sample ETNtaG_4_FD_185776 | JGI IMG/M metagenome (GOLD analysis project Ga0208408, IMG submission 185776) | Marine microbial and viral communities from oxygen minimum zone, Eastern Pacific Ocean - ETNP201406SV67 (SPAdes) (version 2) | ecosystem: Environmental > Aquatic > Marine > Oceanic ... | reverse complement strand
TTTGTTCTTGCTTCTTGGGACAAGGAAAAGTTACTTATTCAAAATGATCAATTCAACTTATTTCCAATATTGTATTTTTCAACTTCTGATTTGTTTGTAGCATCAGATTCATTATTTGTTTTGACCAAAATTAGAAAATCACTTGGTTTGACTTGTGAATTGAATGAAAAAGTAGTCCATTCTAGGGCTTGGACACACGGATTATCCTGTGCTTTGATGTCAAGTAATACAATGGTCAAAGGAATAAAATTACTAACTCCTGGTTCATACATAACAGCACAAATAAAGGATTTTGAAAGGCCAAAAAAAATATTTTCAAAATCGCCACCAATAAAAAAAATCCAGCGTCCAATCAAATCATTATTTACTTGTGATGATTTAACTTATGAAGAAGCGTTGAATGAAGGAATTAAACAACTATGTGGTTCTATATCTGCAATAATGAATTTAGATGAAGTCAGAGTAAAATTTGGCTTATCAGGGGGTCTTGATTCAAGATTACTGCTTGCTCTTTTGTTAAAGAATCCACAGTGGATGGATAAAGTTGACATCACATCTAGTACTCATTCTTCACGTTCAAGGGATTATGAAATTGTAAATGAATTAGCCTCCAAATTTAATTTTCAATTCAACACAAAAGAACAATCTTTTGAGAAACAAAAAGAGGTAGGTGCAAGACCATTACGAATTAGCAATAGTTTTGGATTATGGGTATTAGCCAGTATGGGAATTTTTGATATGATGTATTTTTATCGTTCTTATTGGTCAAATCCAGTAGTAATTGAAATGGGTGGCCACGGTGCTGAAATAGTTAAAGGGACATTTTCTACAATGGAGTTAGATGATATATTACATACCAAACCAAGGAAACGTTACAAATCAATTTCTAAAGAAGTAAAAATATCTTTGAATGAATTAGGAATTAATAATGATGAAGAAGCCCCTTTACAATGGCACCATCTTTGTTTTAAATCAGCAATTCAAAATGGTCGTTTTGTGGATCGAACCAATCTTGCGCTTCGTCCTTTTCTAAATGGCTTATTGTATTCATTAGCCCGTTCAGACATCAACCCATTCCGGCAACATGTTGATGGTGAGCCAACTCTATTGCATGATATGTTGATAATGCTAAATCCTGACTTATCAACACACCAATTTGAGAACCCAAAATATAATTTGACCAAAGAATATGTTGACCAGCGAATAAAAGAACTGAGCATTAATACTGATAACGAAATACCCTCTTATCATACATTTGGGTCTGTTATGGATATTACAAATGGACCACCAGATGCTTTCATGGCTATGGTTTCTGAATATGATTTCCAAGATCAGGACCAAAAGAAAGCAACCCTTGAGTTACTAGAAAAGCAATGGTCAAAGATTGTAGGAACAAATTTAGAACAAACATTCCAATCTGCTTATGACTTAGCTAAAACAAGATTACAAGACTCTGGATTTTATTCCCCAAGTGCAGGGACGCCTGCGGCCAAAATTCTTTCTCTATCATTATTAGATAGATATTAATTCGTGACCTCTATTTAAAATAGGTAAATCAACCAGCCATGCGAAAGGAAAACAAGCAAAGCTGAAAAGTAAGCCATTTAACCCCACCCCTGTTTTTCAATAAACATGTTAATCATCTTGGGTTTCAACATCACTTTCTTTTCCAGTTAGTAAACCTCGAAGCCGAGCATTATCTGTTTGAAGCGCATTGAAGATATCGTAATTCACACCTAGTTCTTCCGCAAGTACACGGAGTGCATTGGAATCCTTAGGTAGACATTTTCCTCCAAAACCACGGTTAAGTCCGAATATAGGATCTAAATGACTCGGGCCAATTGGTTGAGCTTGTTCTGCTGTAATTATTTCACAAATCTTGTACCAATCTTCCCCCAACCCTTCACAGATATCGTACATTTGGTTGGCAAAAATTACTTTCATTGCATAGAATGTGTTCTTTGTGTATTTCACCAGTTCTGCTTGTGTCGGAGTGACATGGTAGGTTCGGTCACTTTTGAGAACACCCGCTTCTCTGTGTTGTTGAAATACTCGTTCAGCAACATCTGCATGGCGGGTGCCACAAACAAGGATATCTTGATTTCCAAAATCTTCTAAGTGGCGTCTTTCAACGAGAAACTCAGGGCTGTATGCTATCTTTAGGCCAGGGTACTCATCATGATAATGTTGAGTTGTGCCAGGCACGACTGTACTCTTGATGACGGCTGTAAATCCATCTGGAAGTGCATCAAGAGTTGCTTCAACAATACTAGTATCACAAGACCCGTCAACATCACTCATTGGCGTTGGTACAGCAATATATGCCATGTCTACATTATCTGTGACTTCGGACAAATTGGTACCTCTGACAGGGTCGTGAATGAATAGTTCATGTGCTTCAGAAAACCAGTGTTCAATTGCGCCGCCAACGATGCCAGCGCCGATAATGCCGACTTTCATTGTGGTAACCCACTCGCCAATGAGTTATCATTCTCACGCAATAAAGGTTGCGAAAATATCAATTATACTTTTATTTACTATTATGACCCTGTACGTTCAAATAATATGGTAGAAACATCTAATTTGGGATTTGGTTATGACGGGGGGTGAAGATATGACAACGTTAGTTGAAATGAATAAAAATATTATTAAATGTACGATTGTAACCGAAAAAAGGGGGTGCGAATTTGCTTTTTATATTAATATTAACGGCGAAGAAAGAGAAAAAATCTGGTACACTTCAGATAATACTGTTCACTATGATTTCAGTGATGAAATAGTTCATTTCGTAGTTATCACTTCGTTTATGAAGGAACCAGATGGCACAATTCATTCTCAAGTCATTAGGAAAAAAAGCAACTGGTCTATTTGTGATGGGGTGATTACTGCAGCTAAATTGCTTACTAATTCAAATTCAACAATTCTTGAATTTGGTAGCGGTTATGGTAGTAAAGAATTAAGTGCACATTGCTCAATATATTCTATTGAGCATGATGAAAAATTTACAGATTTATTTGATAAAGTTAACTATATTTATGCTCCTCTAAAAATACAAGAACCGATTAATGAATTCAATGATAATCATTGGTATGATATTGATGTTATTCGAAATTCAATGCCTTCTGAAATTGATTTGATTTTGTTAGATGGGCCCCCAGCAGATATTGGACGTTCAGGATTACTTCATCACCTTGATAATTTTAATGATGAAATCATATGGATAATTGATGATGTACTAAGGCAATCGGATCAAAAAATTTCAAATTACATTTGCATCAAATTTTCATTGATTCAATATCGTTTTTGGAATTTTTCAATATTATCTAAAGTGATAATTAGCCCAGAGTTAATAAAAAGGATACATGATGCTTCACTTCATGTATTCAATAACCAATCAGAAACTTATCTTAGTTATTATTATCCAAGTGCTAATTATTGATTGTTATGATGTGATTATGATTATATTTGGTTAGATGAAATATGCTATTTTCCTTAACCATTAATTAGCAGTATTGAATAACTAGGCGCTGGCAGGATGTGCTGTGAAAGAACAAAATAAGACACTGGTGTTGAACGAAACACCCTCTTTTCTTTTAGCGCCCTTTCATATGATTTCAAATTTAAATAAAAACCGTAGCCTATTAAGAAATTTTATTGTACGTGATTTCAAAGTAAATTATCATGGTCATGTATTGGGGTATTTTTGGTCTTTGCTTGAGCCCCTGGCATTAACTTTGATATTCTTCCTTGTGTTTGTAATATTGAGAGGGGGTTCAGACACATTACTACCTCTGAAAATTATGATTGGTATTCTAATTTTCAATTCATTTTCTAGAACATTTAGTAATTGTTCAACTTGCTTAATTCAAAATTCATCCCTCATTCAACAAGTATATTTCCCTAGAGAAATCTTTCCTACAGCGATTGCAGGTTTTAGGTTTCTTAATTTGTTTTTGAGTATGGTAATTATCATACCTTACATGATTTATGAGTCGATAATCCCAACATGGAATATGATTTTACTCCCCATTTCGATGATTTCTTGTATTTTGTTGGGGCAAGGATTAGGGATGATTGCATCTGTAATCCAAGTACGGATTAGAGATTTAAAACAAGTAATTGATCTTTTATTACGAGCAGGCTTCTTTTTGTCTGGTGTATTTTTTGGTGCGGAAATTATTCCAAAAGAGCACCTTGAATTATACTTCTATAATCCCATAGCAGTCTTTATTGAAATGGCTAGAGCTGGTGTTATAGGTGATTTAGGGGTATTAGGGCCCACCCCAATTATCCGCGCCATATCATTATCATTATTGGTATATTTCATTGGCGCTATAGTTTTTGTCAAAAATGAAAGAAAAGCGGTGAAATATTTATGACGGGAGATTCAGCGATAATATTAGAAAACGTCACACTGGATTTTCCATTAAATAAATCAGGTCCGGCATTTATTAAAGATATAATTACGGGAAGAAATAAATGGAGGAAAAAAGATTCATTTAGGGCGTTAAATAATGTTTCATTGAAAATTAACAAGGGAGAAGTATTCGGAATCATTGGACCCAATGGAGCCGGAAAAAGTACAATTCTTAAAGTAATGGCAGGTATTTACGCTCCCGATGAAGGAACAATTTCAGTCAATGGAAGAATTGTTTTACTTGCAGGATTAGGTGCCGGCTTTCAAAGAAATTTGACTGGGAGAGAAAACATGTTTTTGAGTTCAAGCATTTATGGCCTTTCATATAATGAAATAATGGAATTAGAAGAATCAATTATTTCCTATTCAGGAGTAAGGGAATTTATTGATAGGCCCCTCCGCACTTATTCTTCAGGAATGAAAGCTAGACTTGCTTTCTCAATAGCTTCACATTTAGAACCTGAAATATTGTTGATAGATGAAGTGTTAGCTGTTGGAGATTCAGCATTTAGAGAGAAGTCCAAGCGGAGAATTATCAATATGGTCAAGGGAGATACTACTGTAGTATTAGTCTCACATAGTGAGAAAACATTGAAAGATTTATGTGATAGAATTGCTTGTTTTTCAAATGGAAATATAGTTACTATATCTGAAGACGCCGATGAAGTAATCTCAAAGTATAGAAAATTATCTGAAGAAAATAAAGGTAGTTCTTAAACAGGGAGGGGCCCGCTTGGGAATAATAAGTTCAATATTAAAAAAGATAGGCGTTCTTCGCCACCAACCGCCTTTTTCAACGCCATTTAGGAGACAAATAATAAAATCAATGGCAAGACCTGTTGACATAAAATCTATTGAATTAGAGATTGTAAATAAACTTCAAAATAATACTGTAAATAATTCTGAAAGGCTTAATCATTCAATTGATTATCTATTGAATATAGGTCGTAAGAAAGATGCAAGCAATTTTTTTGTAGCAGCGTTACGTGCAATGTATGATGTATTTCCAGAACAAGCAACACCTTTTGGATTGAGAAATATTGATGTCATACCTGATTCAAGAGCAATTGTGACTTTAGTGAACAATTTAATGAAAACAAATGATCATGGAGGGGTCCCCAAGCTGTTATCGTTAATTGGTCCATCTCCTTGGAAGGTTAATGTAAACACACAACTGATGAAAACTTCAGGTGATGTCACATATTTTCGTTCTGAAGAAGAAGAGCCGAAAACTAGTGTTTGGGGTATTAATTTTTCTCCCGCCGAAAAACCGCCGGATTTGCTAATGGATGGTCGGGAAATAAGCAAATTGAAAGTCGCATGTATTTTGGATGAGTTTTCATTTAATTCATTCAAATACGAAGCAAATTTTTGGCAACTTTCAGTTTCAAAATATGGTGATGAATTAGAAAATTTTCAACCAGACCTGTTATTCATTGAATCTGCTTGGAGAGGGAAAGATGGTTTGTGGGGGAGTAAAGTAGGGCATGCAGATATTGAAGTTATTGAAATTCTTCAATGGTGTAAATCAAATAATATCCCAACTGTATTTTGGAATAAAGAAGACCCGGTTCATTTTAGATCATTTCTAAATATTGCCCGGTTATTTGATTATGTATTTACTACAGATATTGATTGCATTCAAAGATATAAGTCCTCACTTAAACATGAAAGAGTATATTTGTTACCATTTGCTTTCCAACCTATTGCACACAATCCGATTGAAGAATTTGAGCGAATTAATGGGATGTGTTTTGCTGGCGCTTATTACAAAAAATATGCTGAAAGAAACAAAGATTTTAACAGTATATTGAATGGTGTCAAATCATCACTAAAAGTAGATATTTATGATAGAAACTATCTTGATGATAATCCGGATTATTCATTCCCTGAAGAATATTTAGATTTAATTATTGGTACATTGCAATTTGATGAAATAAATTTGGCATACAAAGGTTACGATTTTGGCTTAAATTTGAATACAATAAAACATTCTCAATCAATGTTTGCTAGAAGAGTATTTGAATTAGTTGCTTCCAATACACACGTCTTTAGTAATTATTCAAGGGGAATTGAATTGTTATTCGGGGATATAGTGTTTACATCTGATAGTGGTGCTGAAATAATAAAGAGATATGAAGAATTTGATAAAATTGAATTAAATAAATTAAAATTAGCTGGATTAAGAAATGTATTTTCCCAACACACCTATGGGCATCGTTTCCAATATATATTGTCTAAATTGACACAATCCGAGTTAAATGTAAATGAGAAAGGAATTCTTGTGATGTCATTAGTAAAATCTGATTCAGAGGTGGAATCGGTTATCAATAATTATTCACGTCAAGATCATGGTTCAAAAAAATTAATTATGTTGTCTAATAAATTGCCAAGTACTAAACATAATATAAACATTGAAACTATTAATTTTGATGATTTAGAGGCACACTTCTTTGAAGAATTAATGTCTGAATTTGAATATATTAGTTATTTTGCATCATCCTCATATTATGGTAAGAACTTTCTTACTGATTTATTACATTCTACAAATTATATTCACGATCGCGCGATTACAAAAATGAATAGATATATTGTTAATAATGGCGGTATAATTGATTTAGTTAGCGAATCACCCAGGTACTCAAAATGCTCTCAAATATATTTTTATTCGGCATTAATCCCTAAGTCAATGATAATGAATAAACCCGTAATCCCGTCCATAAAGAAGTGGTCAACTAATTTGATGATTAATTTACGAGGTTTCTCAATCGATGAATTCAATTATTGTGGTAATGGGAGCATTCATCCAGAGCTAACAAATATTGTTGATGATATTCCCCTAAACAATGGAATAAAATATACAGAATTCCGTGACCTTTCTGAATTAATCGAATCAGATGAAAACCAAATAGAGGGGCAGTATTATTCCTCAGCAGAATTTTATCAAGAAATTTGTGATTTTACACATGAGCGAGTAAATGTCCAATATAAGAATGGAAAAACTCAAATTGAATCAATATTAGAACAAGGTGAACACACGTACATTTACTGGCCTGATTTTATTGAACCTTCTAAAGTAGGTTTCAAAAATCGCATTGGCAATTTTTTCTTAGATTCATCACCGGGTTTGAGGGTGATGCTCGCAGTTGTATTTTATGATGATAGCAAAAATAAGTTAGGTTTTGATTTATCTCTTGCAAATTCTAATATTACTATAGAATTGCCGTTGGAAACTACTTATTTGCGAGTAGGTCTAAGGCTATATCAACAAGGAATTACTGAATTAAATAGTTTAGATTTATTCCATCACCAATTAACACCCAAAAGCATAATCACATCAGAGAAAATAATTGTTATTAGTAATAATTATCCTTCATATGATGAGAAGTATCGAAATGGATTTTTACATACTAGATTGAAAGAATATCAATATAGAGGTATTTCTGTTGATATGTTTGTATTCAGGAAAGGTGGCTTGCTTGAATTCAGGGAATATGAAGGTATTAGAGTAATTACTGGTTCTGAAACGGCATTGCATAATATATTGAATCAAAATAATCATTCAAAGATATTAGTTCATTTCTTAGATAGTGAAATGTGGCGAGTTATTGAATCACAGCTTAATGAAAGAGAATTATTAGTTTGGGTACATGGTTCAGAAATTCAACCCTGGCATCGCCGTTTATTCAATTATTCTTCTGAAGAAGAAATTGAGAAAGAAAAAATATTGAGTCAAGATAGGATGGATTTCTGGCAACCTTTTATGAAAAATATAAAACAAAATATAAAACTCATTTTTGTTTCAAATTATTTTGCTGAAGAAGTTATGGAAGATACTATGATTGACATACCTCAAAAATCGTACCAAATTATTCATAACCCCATTAATACTTCTACATTTAATTACGTTGAAAAGGATCTTGACCAAAGATTTAAAATTCTATCTATTCGTCCATTTGCGTCTAATAAATATGCAAATGATTTGACAGTGAAGGCCATAGTTCACTTGTCTAAGAGTAGTATTTTTTCAGATTTGCAGTTTCTCATCGTCGGGGATGGTAAATTATTTGATGAAACATTAGAGCCCTTGAAAGATTTCAACAATGTAACAATTCAGCAAGGCTTTCTGTCTCATAGTGAAATAGCATCACTCCACAAAGAGTATGGGATATTTATCACACCTACAAGAATGGATTCTCAAGGGGTATCAAGGGATGAAGCGATGTCTTCTGGTATGGTCCCAATCACCACGAATGTGACAGCAATTCCGGAATTTGTAGATGGTGATTGTGGGATGCTTGTAGATGGTGAAGACTGGCAAGGAATTTCAAATGCAATAGAAATGCTTGTTGGAAATCCAGAATTATTCCTAAAGTTATCAGCTTCCGCTGCTGAAAGAGTTAGGTCACAAACGAGTTCAAACATTGTAATTCAACAAGAAATAGATTTGATTACAGGTGGAATGTAAAATGAAAGTATTGACAATATTTGGTACGCGCCCCGAAGCAATTAAAATGGCCCCATTAGTCAAATCATTGGCTAAACAAGAAACAATTGAAAGTAAATTATGTGTGACAGGCCAGCATCGTGAAATGCTTGATCAAGTTTTAGAATTGTTTGAACTTGTGCCAGATTATGATCTTAATATTATGAAGAGCGGCCAATCATTGTCTGATATAGCATCAAGGATAATGAATGAAATACAACCTGTATTCGATGATTTCAATCCTGATTTAATTTTAGTACATGGCGATACTTCTACAACTTTCTTTGCAGCGTTATCAGGATATTATCATCAAGCAAAAATAGGCCATATCGAGGCGGGATTAAGGACAGGTGATATTTACTCACCATGGCCTGAAGAAGCAAATAGAAAGTTGGTGTCTTGTATTACAAATTTTCATTTCGCACCAACACCTCAAGCAAGATTAAATTTGTTAAAAGAGGGTGTGAATGATGAAAATATTTTTGTAACCGGAAATACTGTTATTGATGCACTATTGTACATTAAAGATTTAATTAATTCCGAAATTGAATTAGAACAAAAGATGGGTGTTATGTTTCCAATGCTTTCAGAATCAAGAAAAATGGTACTTATTACGGGCCACCGGAGAGAAAATTTTGGGGGGGGTTTTGAGAGAATTTGCTCTTCTATTTTACAAGTGGCAACATTACACCCAAGTGTGGATTTTGTGTATCCTGTGCACCTTAATCCGAAGGTGCGTGAACCTGTGAATAAAATTCTATCATCACATTCAAATATTCATTTAATAGAGCCACAAGGATATATTGAATTTGTTTATTTAATGACGAAAAGTGACATCATACTTACAGATTCTGGTGGTATTCAAGAAGAAGCACCATCATTAGGAAAACCAGTATTGGTGATGAGAGATACTACTGAAAGACCTGAAGCCTTAGATGCGGGCACGGTAAAATTGGTTGGGACAAATGTTGAATTAATTGTGGCCTCGGTTAATGAATTACTAACAAACTCTATTGAATATACTAAGATGAGTGAGGCTCACAATCCATATGGTGATGGTAAAGCAGTTAGTAAAATAGTTGACATTATTAAACAAGAATGGTGATATTTATGGCTGGAGAGATAATATTAGTAGTTGGTGCAAGACCAAATTTTATGAAAATAGCACCATTGCATGCAGAACTTAAACGAAGAGGTGTTAAACAATTATTATTACACACGGGTCAACATTATGATGAAAATATGTCA
>Ga0208408_1002375_pt1 | contig 10160 bp, 10 predicted proteins | sample ETNtaG_4_FD_185776 | JGI IMG/M metagenome (GOLD analysis project Ga0208408, IMG submission 185776) | Marine microbial and viral communities from oxygen minimum zone, Eastern Pacific Ocean - ETNP201406SV67 (SPAdes) (version 2) | ecosystem: Environmental > Aquatic > Marine > Oceanic ... | reverse complement strand
AAGACAATCCAATAATGACAATGTATAACAAAGAAATTGAAAAACAATTTCTTGTTGCTTAAATGTCGGATAAAAAGAATTTAGGACACAATAGTAAGAAAGATTTTCTTAAATCTCCAGTAGAACATATTGATATAACTTCATTCGATTCAAGAAAAATAATATCGTCAATGAAAAAGATGTCTTTTGTTTCTAGAGAAACTGCAAATGCAGCTAATATATTTAACGAAATGATTAAAGATAAAGAGTGTACTATTTTTTTAACTTTAGCTGGATCTACTTCTGCTGCTGGGTGTATGCACATATATAGAGATATGATTAAATATAACATGATTGATGCAATTGTCGCTACTGGAGCATCAATTATTGATATGGATTTCTTTGAAGCTCTTGGATTTAAACATTATCAAGGCTCTCAGTTTCAAGATGATGCTGAATTGAGAAAAAATTATATTGATAGAATATATGATACTTACATAGATGAAGATGAACTTCAAATGTGTGATAAAACAATATGCAAAATAGCAGATAAACTGGAACCAAGAAGTTATACTTCTAGAGAGTTTATTAATGAAATTGGAAAATATTTAAAAAATAATGCAAAAAAAAAAGGTTCATTAATTGAGACTGCATATGATAACAATGTTCCAATTTTTTGCCCAGCTTTTACCGATTCAAGTGCTGGATTTGGATTAGTAATGCACCAAGAAAAAAATCCAAAAAAACATATGACAATAGATTCAATTAGAGAATTTCGTGAACTAACCGAAATTAAAATTAGATCAAAAGGATCTGGACTATTTATGATTGGTGGAGGAGTTCCAAAAAATTTTATTCAAGATACAGTTATTTGCGCTGAACTTTTAGGAAAAGAAGTTGATATGCATAAGTATGCTATCCAAATAACTGTTGCTGACGCAAGAGATGGTGCATGTAGTAGTTCTACCTTAAAAGAAGCAAGTTCTTGGGGTAAGGTTGATGTAACAAAAGAACAAATGGTTTTTGCTGAGGCTACCAGTGTTCTTCCTTTAATTGCAAGCGATGCTTATCATAATGGTGAATGGAAGAATAGAGCGAAAAAAAATTTTTCAAAAATATTTGGATAAAAATTGAATTTCTTATCAAACAAAAAAGGATTTCTTGGCATTGATAATAACTTCAAAATTAAAGAAAAAGCTATAGTTGTTCCATTTGGTTTAGAAAAAACAGTTAGTTATGGCGGTGGAACAAAAAATGGTCCAAAAGAAATTATTAAGGCCTCACATCAAGTTGAGTTATACGACGAAGAACTAAGCTGTGAACCTTATAAAAAAATTGGTATTAAAACTCTAAAACCTTTCAAAATTGATAAAAATATAAATAAAGCATTAAACAAGATGTCAAGAATAAATGAAGAAATTTTAAATAACAAATTTTTTCCTTTGACCCTTGGTGGTGAGCACTCAATAACACCTGGCTGTATAGCTCCATTTGCAAAAAAATATAAAAAATTATTATTATTACACTTTGATGCACATGCTGATTTAAGAGAAAGTTATAATGGAGAAAAATTCTCTCATGCATCAGCAATAAAGAGGTGTCTGGATTACAAAAATGTTTCTGTAATTTCTTTTGGTATAAGAAATATATCTAAAAGTGAAATACCTTATTTAAAAAAAAATTCCTCAAGAATTAATATTTTTTGGGCAAAAGACAAAAATAAGTGGAATTTAAATAAATTTAAAAAAATGATTAAAAATAAAAATGTCTATATAACTTTTGATGTAGATGGATTTGACTCGAGTATTATGCCTGCAACTGGCACACCAGAACCTGGAGGTCTTTTTTGGTATGAAACTTTAGAAATAATAAAGATAGCTATTAAAAATTCAAATATTGTTGGCGCTGATATAAATGAACTTGCGCCAATAAAAGGCTTTAATTCATATAACTTTCTAGTAGCTAAATTAGCTTACAAAATTTTGTCATATAAATTTTTATATAAATAATTATTAAACAGCTTTAACTGTTCCTATCAATAATCTAAATGGAATTAACATTACTAATGCAACAAAAATTTTAACTGCTAAATCACCTAAAGATAAAGTAAACCAGGGCATTCCCGTTGCATAAAAAGATATTGAAAAGAATAAAAAAGTATCAACAGTAGAACCAAATAAAGAAGATGTTAGAGGTGCTACAAACCATTTTTTTTTTCTTAGCTGGTCAAAAATTTGAACATCTAACAATTGAGCAACTAAAAAGGCCGTGCCTGAACCAATTGCAATTCTTATTGAAATTAAATCTTCAAAATTTGTAGAAAATAAAAGTGTGAAAGAAATACCAATAGCAAAGCCTATATATACAATTTTTCTTGCAGATATTTTTCCATAAAATCTATTGGAGATATCGGTTATCAAAAAAGCTACTGGATAACTAAATGCTCCATAAGTTAATATCTCATTTAAACCAAAATAATTAATTGGAAACTGAACTAAGTAATTAGATGTTAAAACAACCACTCCCATTAAAAATGAAAGTGTTATAAAAACTCTATTCATTTCATTAAGCAGATTTGCTAAGTAATGATTTTTTTAATTTTTTTAATCTAGAAGATAAATTTCTAGCTTTTGCACTTTTAATAAATTGGTCAAAACTGCCTTTTTTATCTACTGTTCTGACTCCTGCATTAGATACAGTTAATTTTAAACTTTTATTTAAAATTATACTTTTAAATCTCACTTTCTTAAGATTGGGCAAAAATCTTCTTTTTGTTTTATTGTTAGCATGACTAACCTTATGACCTTTAAGAGGAATTTTTCCAGTAAGTTCACATTTTTTAGACATAAAATTTATGACTGTATAGGTGTTCTAAAGTTACCAGTCAAGGTCAATTTTTACTTCCTACTAAATCAGATATATTTTTTACTCCTTCTTTATCTAGAATATTTATTAATTCTTCACTTATTTTTGAAGCAATACCGGGGCCTTTATAAATCATTCCGGTGTAAAGTTGAACTAAACTAGCTCCATTAATTATTTTCTGATAAACACTTTTACCAGAATCAACTCCGCCTACACCTATAATTTTTATTTGATTTTTTAAAATTTTGTAAAATTTATTAATCAGTTCATTAGATTTTTTTTCTAAAGGCTTTCCTGATAAGCCTCCTTTTTCTAATTTATTAATATTAGATAAATTTTTTCTATTTCTATCAGTTGTATTTGAAATTATTACCGCCTTAACATTATGTTTTAAAAGCAAGTCTGAAATTATATTAATATTTTCATCTTGAATATCTGGTGATATTTTTACTGTAATGGGCACTGTAGTTTTTAATATTTTTTTTTCTTTTTCAATTAAACTAAGGAGTTCATTTAGCTCATCTTCATTATGAAAGCTTCTCAAATTTTCAGTATTAGGAGAAGATATATTTATAGTCAAATAATCGGCAAGATTATAAAATTTACGAAGGCCTACCAAATAATCTTCTAGTCTATTATTTGTATCTTTATTTGGTCCTATGTTTATTCCAAATAACCCTTTTGGAGAATTTGAAATAATTCTTGATCTAACTTTTTCAGAACCTGAATTATTAAACCCAAGTCTATTTATTAACGCCTCATCTTCTTCAAGACGAAATATTCTTGGTTTAGGATTTCCGTATTGATTAATTGGAGTTACAGTTCCAACTTCAACAAACCCAAATCCTAATTTAAACAAAGGATTATATACTTCTGCATCTTTATCAAAACCAGCTGCTATGCCTATTGGATTTGGAATTGTTTTTCCAAAAATTTCTGTTTGAATTGATTTGTTGTTTTTAATTTTATGTTGAGAAACAAGATTAAATTTAAGAGCCTTGATGGCTAAATCATGCGCTGTTTCAGGGTCTAATTTAAATATTAATGATCTTATTTTTGAAAACATCAGTTAATTTTATCTTTTATTAATTGTTGTGTCTCCTTAACACCAAAAAAACTAATAAAAAAACCCATTCTTGGACCATTTTCATCACCAAAAACTACCTCATAAATCAATCTAAACCAATCTCTTAGATTCTCTTTATAACCATTTTCTTTTCCAACACTGTAAATTTGAGTTTGAATTTCTTCTGGTTGCATTTCTTCAGTACATTTTTCTAATACTATAACTAATGCCTCTAGCGCTTTTTTTTCTTCAGCATTAGGTTTTTTATATTTTTTATTTTTTTTAATTACATCATTAAAATATTTGATTGCGTACTCAATCAGCTTGTCAAATATTGGGTGTTCTTTTTCCAAAATGTTTGATTTATATTTTTTAACAAACTTCCATAAAAGTTCTTTTGAATTAGCATTGCTAGCTTCAACTAAGTTAAGAAGCATAGAAAATGTCATAATTGTATTTTCTTTTGGGATTATACCATTATGAACATGCCAAACAGGATTTAATAGCATTTGTAATTCATTTTGATTTTTTCCCTTCTCAATAAAATCTAAATATTCATCCACAGCTTTAGGAACAATTTCTCTATATAATTTTTTTGCCCTTTTAGGATTTTGGTACATAAATAAAGATAAACTTTCAGGAGAAGCGTATTCTAACCATTCATCAATTGTTATTCCATTTCCTTTTGATTTTGATATTTTTTCTCCTTTTTCATCTAAGAATAACTCATAAGCAAAACTAGAAGGGTTAGTTTTTCCTAATATTTTTATAATTTTTGTAGATAAGATAGCGCTTTCAATCAAATCTTTACCATACATTTCAAAATCTACATCTAGAGCATACCATCTCATGGCCCAATCTACTTTCCATTGAAGTTTACAATCACCATCTAAAATACTTTTTTCTAATTTTTTTCCAAAATTATCAAAAATAATTTTTGAATTTTTTTCATCTATCTCTAAAACTGGAATTTCTAAAACAACACCTGTGTCTGGACAAATTGGCAAAAATGGAGAATAAGTTTTTTGCCTTTCTTTGCCAAGTGTTGGAATAATTATACCCATAATATCTTTATATTTTTTTAATATAAGTTTTAGCGTTTCGTTAAAAAAGCCTGACTTGTAAAGATCAGTTGAACTTTTAAAAGTATATTTAAAATTAAAATTATTTAAAAAATTTTTTAACATTTCATTATTATGCTCACCAAAGCTATTAAATTTTTTAAAAGGATCCGGAATAATTGTTAAAGGTTTATGTAAATTATTTTTTAAAATATCCTTATTGGGAATATTTTCTGGAACTTTTCTTAATCCATCCATATCATCTGAGAATGTAATTATTTCTTTAGGTAGATTTGTTAATTTATTTAATGCATTTACAAGCATTGTAGTTCTGGCAACTTCTCCAAAAGTACCAATATGAGGGAGTCCGCTCGGTCCATAACCAGTTTGTAAAATTATCTTACCCTTTTGATCTATATATTTTTTTCTTTCACGGAGAATTTTTTTTGCCTCAACAAAGGGCCATGCATTAGTTTTTTCTATGTTTGCTTTATCAATCACAGTTTAAATACAAAAATAACTCATAAAATTCATGGTTTTAATAATTCTTATAGAGTTGAAATTTATTTACCATAAAATAATGTCCATTCAAAATGTCGAATTATAAAACTGTGTTTTTTACACTTGGTGTATTGCAAGTAATTTTGGGATTGGCCATGATTATTCCAGTAATTATTCAATTTATATATAATGAATTGGATTCGTCATTTATTAGTTCGGGAATTATTACAATTGTATTTGGTATATTATTTTTTTTGTCAAATTTAGAACATGACAAAAAGTTAAATTTACCTCAAGCTTTTCTATTAACTGCGCTTTCATGGCTAAGTATAGCTGTATTCGGCTCGCTACCATTTATATTTTCTAATTTAAACTTAAGTATAACTGATGCTTTCTTTGAAAGTATGTCTGGAATTACAACTACTGGCTCTACTGTAATAGTAAATTTAGACCTCGCTCCAAAAAGTATATTACTCTGGCGTGCTATACTTCAATGGTTAGGAGGAATAGGAATAATTGTAATGGCAATTACACTTATGCCAATAATGAATGTTGGAGGTATGCAGTTATTTAAAATATCGAGTAATGATACTGCTGAAAAAATTTTACCAAAATCCAAACAAATAAGTTTAAGATTAATTTTTATCTACTCTGCTTTAACATTTTCATGCGCTTTATTTTATAAAATTTTTGGAATGAATTTTTTTGATAGCCTTACTCATTCAATGACCACTATCGCTACAGGTGGTTTTTCTAATTATAATGAGTCTATAGGATATTTTGATAGTACTTTAATAGAAATTACTTCAATGATATTTATATTGTTGGGAAGCATACCTTTTATTGCTTATATAAAATTTTTAAATGGAGATAAAAAAATATTTTTTTCCGATACTCAAATCAAAACTTTTTTTAAAGTAGTAATATTTTCTATAATAATATTATTTTTTTATTTAGCTATTTTAGAAAAAAATTTATTTGAAATAAGCATTAGATCAGTTGCATTCAATGTAATTTCTATTTTAACTGGAACAGGATACGTTACAAAAGATTTTGATCAATGGGGAAATTTTCCACTAATATTTTTTTTAATATTAATGTTTATTGGTGGCTGTGCAGGTTCAACTGCTTGCGGTATAAAAATTTTCAGAATTCAGTTACTTTATCATTTCTTGTCTAATCAATTAAAAAAAATAATTTATCCAAGAGGTATCTTTGTTATTAAATACGAAAAAAATAATATTGATGATAAGTTTATGTCATCAGTTATTTCATTTATATTTCTTTATATTATTATTTTTTTCTGTTTAACCGCAATATTATCTTTAACTGGTTTAGATTTTGTTACTTCAATTTCTGGAGCAGCAACTTCTATTTCCAATGTTGGTCCTGGACTAGGTGAAATTATTGGACCTAATGGGAATTTCTCTTCATTATCTAGTCCATCTAAATGGGCTTTAAGTATGGGAATGATTTTAGGTAGACTTGAGTTATTTGCTATATTAGTATTGTTTATTCCATCTTTTTGGAGAAAGTATTAAAAGTATTAATGATAGAAAAAAAACAAAGCTGGACTGAATCACTTTTGGCTTACAAAGACATAAGAATGCTAAGAATTTTGCTTCTTGGTGCTATAAGTGGTTTCCCATGGGTCTTGATTGCAAGTAGTTTAAGTCTTTGGCTAAAGGAAGAAGGACTTAGCAGGTCAACAATAGGATGGGCAGGTTTAATTTTTGGTGTATATGCATTTAATTATTTGTGGGCACCAATAATTGATAGAATTCAAATACCTCTATTAACAAAAAAACTAGGCCATAGAAGAGGATGGATAGTTTTAATGCAAATTGCAATTTTGCTAAGCTTATTAGTTTGGAGTTCTATAAACCCAACGCAAAATTTAGCTCTATTAATTACTGTCGGATTAATTATTGCAATAGCATCTGCTACTCAAGACATAACTGTTGATGCTTTAAGAATTGAACAAATTAATGAAAATGAAGGAAAAGCTATGGCAGCTGGTGCTGCAATGGCAGTTGTTGGTTGGTGGACAGGTTATAAGCTAGGAGGAGTTATAGCTTTATTTACAGCAGAATATTTTGAAAACATGGGTATTGCTGATTATTGGCAAGCTACTTTTTTAGTTTTAGGAGTTGTAATAATTTTAATGAATATTGGTTTGATGTTCGTTCATGAGCCAATTGAAACTGATAGACAAACAAAACAAAGAGAAACTGATAAAATAATTGAAGGAAAACTTGGATCTAGCAATATTATAACTAATTTTATTGCTTACATTACAGGAACTATTGGTGGACCTATAATTAGTTTTTTTAAAAAAAATGGATTTGCTATTGCTGCAGGAATATTAGCATTCGTATTTTTATTTAAAATTGGAGAAGCATTTCTTGGGCGGATGTCTATTGTTTTTTATAAGGAAATTGGATTTTCTAAAGGACAGATTGCTATTTACTCTAAAGGGCTTGGATGGATTACAACCGTAGTTTTCACATTGTTGGGGGGAGTAATGGCAATGAGAGCGGGAACCATCAAGACAATGTTCTTTGCTGGAGGGTTAATGGCTCTAACAAACTTACTTTTTGCTTTTTTAGCTTGGACAGGTAAATCTGAATTATTATTTGCTTTTGCAGTAATAGCTGATGATATTACTGCTGCATTCGCAACAGTAGCTTTTGTAGCATTTATTTCATTATTAGTTGATAGAACCTATACAGCAACTCAATATGCGCTACTTGCATCTATAGGAACTGCTGGAAGAACAACACTTGCTTCATCTTCTGGAGCTCTAGTTGATTGGCTAAATGGAGACTGGGGAACCTTCTTTGTTTTAACTACAGTAATGGTCATTCCTTCTTTAATTTGTCTGTGGTTTATTAGAAATAAAATAAAAATTGGTGCACAATAATTTTTTTTGCAATAATTCATATATAAATCTATACAATCGTCCATCTTATAATTCTAAGATTGGATCACAGATTCTTTATGGAGAAAAATTTAAAATTTTAAAAAAAGGAAAAAAATTTTTTAAAATAATAACTAAATATGACAATTATATCGGTTATATTAAACGCTCTAAGCACTTAAGTAAGTTTTTAGGTACACACAAAGTAAGTGTTTTAAAGTCAAGAATTTTTAAATATCCTAAAAATTTAAAGAAATTTAAATCAAAAAAATTTTTGCCTTTTTCAAGCAAAATACAAGTTTTAAAAAAAAAGAATAATTTTGTTATGTTTGACAAAAAAAAGTGGTTATACGCTAAAGATATTAAATTAATTAATCAAAAAGACAAAAATACTGTTAAAATTTTAAAATTATTTTTAAATTGTAAATACAAGTGGGGAGGCAAAACATATGATGGCATTGACTGTTCTGCATTAATTCAAATATTTTATAAGTTTAATAACAAATTTTTTCCAAGAGATACTGTTGATCAAATAAAATACAAAAAAGGCACAATTGCAAAAAAAAAATTTAAACTTGGTGATATTATTTATTGGAAAGGACACATTGCATTGTGCATTAATTCAAAAAAATTAATTCATGCTTATGGTCCAAAAAAAAAAGTTATTATAATGCCAATTAATGAAACAATAAAAATAATAGAAAAAACTGCAAATTTAAAAGTTAAAAAAATTTGCAAAATATAAATTATTCTCTTCCAAAATCTGGTTTTGCTATATCTTGCTTTAATTGAATAATTTGTGCTCTTACCTTTTTAGAATTAGACAGTCTAGACAAAAGTTTTTTATTATTTTTATTTTGAATTATTTTTTTGAATGAGTTTAAATTTTTAGTAAATAAATTTATTGCTTTAATAATATTATCATTGCTAAAAAATATATCTCTCCACATAATTTCATTTGAGGCAGCTATTCTTGAAAAATCTCTCAAGCCTCCAGCACTGTATTGGATTAAATTTTTTCTTTGAATTTTTTGTGAATCTTGAGCCGTTTTAATCAAATTGTAGGCAATTAAGTGAGGCAAATGACTTGTAATAGAAAAAATTTTATCATGTTTAATTGGATCCATTAAAATTACGTTAGAACCAATTTTTTTCCAAAGTTTTTTTAATAAATTAATTTTTTTTGAACTTTGTTTTTTTTCCTTAATGATTACACACCATTTATTTAAAAACAAATTTTTATTTCCATATTCTGGACCACTAACCTCTGATCCTGATATAGGGTGACTTGATATCCAGTGTAATTTTTTACTAAGAATTTTATTTTTTAATTTAATTATATTTTGTTTTGTTGAGCCAACATCTGTAATTAGGCAATTTTTTTTTAAACTTTTATTCAATTTTTGAATTATTTTTTTATATTCGCTCATAGGTGTACATATAACAACTAAATCAACATCAGATATTTTATTATTTATGTTTTTAATAAATTTACAATTTGATTTAATTTTTTTTATTTTAGAAATATTTGATTTTGATTTTTCTAATACAAAAATTTTTTTTGATAATTTTTTACTATTTATAGCCCGCAGTATTGATGATCCTATTAAACCACATCCTATAATTAATACTTTATTAAACATTTTTAAATATCTTTTCTATGCTTTTTAAAAACAATTTATTTTCCAAGTTATTTCCAATTGTTAGCCTCAAACAATTTTTTATTCCATAAGTTTTGGTCTCTCTTAATATTAAGCCTTTTTTTAGC
>Ga0208408_1002364_pt1 | contig 10185 bp, 7 predicted proteins | sample ETNtaG_4_FD_185776 | JGI IMG/M metagenome (GOLD analysis project Ga0208408, IMG submission 185776) | Marine microbial and viral communities from oxygen minimum zone, Eastern Pacific Ocean - ETNP201406SV67 (SPAdes) (version 2) | ecosystem: Environmental > Aquatic > Marine > Oceanic ... | reverse complement strand
TCTCTTTCGTAATTTCCTTTGAAATTTGCTTCATATAAACTAGGTTCATAATATTTATTCAAGGTATCAAAAAAAGTTTTTCTAAATCTATGACTCCATGATTTCTCATACCAAATTGAGTTTGCAATATCTAAATCATAATTACCTTTTTTATTTAAAAACTCTTTATTTATAAATGATATTCCACTATGAATATCATGCATATAAAGAGTACTATCATTATCAAGATTATAATTTGGATAACGCAGTGCTTTTGCGATTTCAATTGCATTGTTTCCTGTAGCTCCCTCAGCAACTAATGAAAAAGCTGAACTAATTGAATATGGTGAAAAAAATACATTCTTCGTAGTATCTTCTATATCATCTATTACTTTATTAACTAATAAAGGATATAAATCAAACGCAAAATTGTTATTACTTGTGGTACTTATCTGAAACGGTTTTTGATTATTAGTAGACTCACTAAAAATAAATGATGATATTAATATGATAGCAATAAATTTCATACCAAAACTTACACATATCACTTGCAGCAAATCAATACCAACAGTAAGTTATTTCACTGACTCTAGGCTGACTATACGAGGTGAATTTGAGTGCTTTTTTAACAAATAGAGAGAATTTTAGGGAATACAAAAAACCCCCTCTTTATCGAAGGGGTTTTGGTGTGGACGTGGTAGGACTCGAACCTACGACCACCGCCTTGTAAGGGCGGCACTCTGAACCAACTGAGTTACACGTCCGAATATTTAAGAAATACCTACAGCTAATTTAATAACATCTTCAACTTCTTTTACAAAAGATATTTTTAAATCTTTTTTAACTTTATCAGGAATCTCTTCTAAATCTTTCTTATTAAGAAATGGAGCAATAATATGATCTAGTCCAGCTCTATGAGCTGCTGTAGATTTTTCTTTTAATCCTCCAATTGGAAGAACATTCCCTCTTAATGATATTTCTCCAGTCATTCCTAAGCCATGTTTTATTGGTTTATTTGTAAGTAATGAAACCATTGATGTAATCATAGCAACACCAGCAGATGGGCCATCTTTAGGAATAGCTCCAGCTGGAACATGAATATGAATATCATATTTTTTATAAAAGTTTTCATCAATATTAAAAGCTTTTGCATTTGTTCTAACATAAGAATAAGCAGCTTGTGCAGATTCTTTCATAACATCGCCAAGCTTACCAGTTAATTTCAATCCACCTTTGCCTAGCATTTTCGATGCTTCGATAAATAAAATATCACCACCAAAAGCTGTCCATGCTAAACCAACTACAACTCCGGGTTTACTGCATCTCTCAGCAACTTCAGAAAAATACATTTCAGGTCCAAGTAAATTATGGACTTCTTTAGCATCTACTTTTGTAGATTTATATTTTTTAACCGAAATGTTTTTTGCAACTTTTCTACAAACATTAGCAATTTGACGCTCGAGATTTCTAACACCAGCCTCTCTTGTATAAGATTCAATCAATAATGAAAGAGCATCATCTTTAATAGTAATCTCAGATTTTTTCAATCCATGATCTGATATTGTTTTCGGTAATAAATGCTTCTTAGATATTTCAATTTTCTCATCATGAATATAACCAGTAAAATCTAATATTTCCATTCTATCTAATAAGGGGCCAGGAATACGATCTACTCTATTTGCTGTTGTTATAAACATAATATTAGATAAATCAAAATCAACTTCAAGATAATGATCATTAAATGAGAAGTTTTGTTCGGGATCCAATACTTCTAAAAGCGCACTTGAAGGATCGCCTCTGAAATCCATACCTAATTTATCAATTTCATCAAGCATGAAAATTGGGTTTTTAGTTCCAGCTTTTTTTAAGCTTGTAATAATTCTTCCTGGGAGAGCTCCAATATATGTTCTTCTGTGACCTCTTATTTCAGCCTCATCTCTAACGCCGCCTAAAGAAATTCGAACAAATTCTCTACCCATAGATTTCGCAATATCTTTACCTATAGATGTTTTCCCAGTTCCTGGAGGACCTGCAAAACATAGGATAGGGCTTTTTATAACAGCTCCTTTTTTACTTCTTGATCTTTTTAAATTTCTTACAGCTAAATGTTCAATAATTCTTTCTTTAACCTTATCTAAACCATAATGACCATCATCTAAAACTTTTGCTGCATTTTTAATATCTTCATTATCTTTAGATTCTATATTCCATGGCAAATCAACAAGCCAATCTAAATACGTTCTACTAACAGTATATTCAGGTGAATGGCTAGGTATCTTTTGCAATCTTTTAACTTCTTTTTCAGCAACTTTTAATACTTCTTTAGGCATTTTAGCTTTTTTAATTTTTTCTTTTATTTCATCAATCTCGACACCTGGATCTTCATCCCCTAGCTCTTTTTTAATTGCTCTCATTTGTTCACGCAAATAATATTCTTTTTGAGATTTAGAAATTTCTCCTTGAACATCTGCTTGGATTTTGTCACCTAATTCCAATCTTTGTATTTCTCTATTAATAATCTTTAGAGTTTCTTTTATTTTCTTCACAACATCAATCTGTTCAAGAATATCCTGTTTTTCTTTAGTTGGAATATTCATAACTGAAATTGCCTTATCAGAAATTTGAGATGGATCTTTAATATTAATTAATATATTTGTTTGTTCTTCAGATAGATAAGGGGCAATATCAATTAAAGTTGAAAAGATAGTTTTTAAACTTTCACATAACACATCCATGTTTTCATCTTTAGTTTTAATCTCCTGTAATTCAGCCATAGTTCCTTTAAAATAAGGTGCAGTTGATATAAATTTTTCAACTTTGACTCTTCTAATACCTTTAACAATTGCTGATTTAGAATTATCAGGCATATCAAAAATTTTCATTACAGAAGCTAATGTTCCTGTAGTATACAAATCATTATCTGTAGGAGATTCAACAGAGCCATCTTTTTGGGCAACAACTATAATATCCTTATTATCTGCATTATTCACATCATCAATAAGTTCCAATGACTGTTTTCTTCCTATATAAATAGGGATAATTTGATTTGGGAAAAGCACTGTGTTTCGTAGTGGTAAAATTGAATATTCCATAAAAATCCTTTAATTAACTTTCATATAATATAATACAAACATAATGCCAAAGTAATTATCATGTTAAAATGACAGAGTATTGTTTTTTCCATATTTTCTTGCTTGTTGATCAGCATGATAAGATGATCTTACTAATGGTCCTGATTCCACAACTTTAAAACCTATTTTTTCACCATATTGTTTATACATATCAAAAATCTCTGGATCGACATATCTATCTACTTTGAAATGTTTTTTAGTTGGCTGAAGGTATTGGCCAATATTAAATATTTCTACTCCTATATCATTAACAATCTTCATTGTATCAAAAACTTCTTGATCAGTTTCACCAAGGCCAACCATCATCCCTGTTTTTGTAAGCATATTCTTTTTAATAGAATATTTTAAAACTTCAAGTGATCTTTTCCAATTTGATTGCATTCTAACTTTTCTTGATATTCTTTCAACACATTCTATATTGTGAGAAAAAATATCAGGGTTAGATTTAAAAACCTTATCTAACGATGGTTTATATCCCTTGAAATCAGGAGTTAAGATTTCAATTGAACAATCAGGTTTTTTATTTCTAATAGCAGTAACTGTATCATACCATATTTTTGAACCATAATCATCTTTTAAATCATCTCTATCAACAGATGTAATAACAACATGCCTCAAAGATAGCTTATCAACTAAATCAGCTACTCTTTCAGGCTCTTTATCATCTATCAAATTAGGCTTTCCTGTTTTCACTGAACAAAACCCACAAGACCTTGTGCAAATATCACCTAGAATCATAACTGTTGCTGTTCTGTTATCCCAGCACTCATATATATTAGGACATCTGGCTTCTTCGCATACTGTATTCAAAGTATGCGTATTCATTAAATTTTTCATTTCAGAATAATTAGAGGTAGTAGTTAATTTTACTTTAAGCCAATCTGGCTTTCTAGTTGTAGATTGTTCTATTTTAATCATATATTAATTTCATCTGTAGGAAAGTCTTCTAAGAAATCTTTTATTCTTGATAAAAATTGTGTTCCATAAGCCCCGTCAATCAGTCTATGATCATAAGCTAATGTTAAATAAACCATACTTCTAACAACAACTACATCACCAAATTCAGTTTCTTTTACAACAGGTCTTTTATGAATTGAACCTACACTTAAAAGGGAAACATTGGGTTGATTTATAATACCCATACCAAATAAACTTCCAAATATCCCAGGATTTGTAACAGTAAATGTTGAATCTTTTACTTCATCAGGATCTAGTTTACCTTCTCTTGCTCTATAAGCAAAATCTGCTGTAGCTCTTGATAAGCCTAAGAAATTAAATTCTTCAGAACGCTTAATCACTGGGACTATTAGATTATTATCAGGTAGTGCTACTGCGACTCCAATATTAATATTTTTATTATGCTTAACAGATTCTCCATCAGTACTGGCGTTTATAAGGGGAAAATCATTAATTGCCTTTATAACAGAATCAATAAAAAATGGGGTATATGTTAATGATGTTTGATGCTTTTGTTGAAAAGCATCTTTATTTTTATTTCTAAATTCAACAATCTTTGTAACATCTACTTCACATGTAGAATACACATGAACTGATGTGTCTCGTGATTTTATCATATGATTTGAAATCATTTTTCTCATATGACTCATAGGTTCTGTTGATCCATCTAATGGATAAGATACTTTTGTTTTAGCTATTTCAGGAGAACTAGAACCTCTATTACTTAAATAAGCTAATATGTCATTTTTATTAACTCTATTGTTTGCTCCACTCCCATTTAATGATTCTAATTCAGATATAGAGATACCTTCTTTTTTTGCAATAGCCTTAACAAGTGGTGAGTAGAATCTAGTTGTTATTAATGAAGCTTCTTTAGGAATTACAACTTTTTTTTCAATAATTTCTGGAGAATCTTGTTCTGTGTTTTTATGGGTATCATTATCTTTTACTACTTCCTCGTTTGCAATTTCAGAAACAGTATTTTCAGGTATACTATCTCCATCAGCACCAATTCTAGCTATAACCTCACCAACAGCTACAACATCATTAACTTGATATAAAATTTCAAGTACTTTACCTGAAGCTGTAGAAGGAACTTCAGAATCAACTTTATCAGTAGATATTTCTAAAAGAGTTTCATCTTTATCAATCATATCACCTACGCTTTTCTTCCACTCTAAAATGGTACCTTCAGTGATTGATTCTCCTAACTTTGGCATAATTACATCTACAGCCATATTATCTCCATATTTTTTAAAATTTCATTAATTCATTAATACAATTTAATATCCATGATGTTTGAACTAATATCTCATCTTCAAGGACAGGTGCATAAGCGACATGAGAATCTTTTGAAGCGACCCTTTTAACTGGGGCATCAAGACAAGTAAATGCTTCATCAGAAATCCTAGAAGCAATCTCTCCTCCAAACCCATTAGTCAATACATCTTCATGTGCAACAATTACTCTATTTGTTCTCTTTACAGACTCTAAAATAGTATTCATATCAAGAGGATTTAATGTTCTAAGATCTATTATTTCTACTGAATAACCAGATTCTTTTGCAGCCTCAATACTTTTTTGAACAATAGCTCCCCAAGTTACTATAGTTAAATCAGTACCCTCTTGGATAATTTTAGCCTTACCAAATTCCAAAAGATAATTTTCATCCGGTTCAGGTCTTGCAGCATATCCTTGCCTATATAAACCTTTATGTTCTAGAAATATCACAGGATCATCCATTCTACATGCTGCTTTTAACAACCCTTTAGCATCTGAAGCATTTGAAGGAAAAGCAACTCTGATTCCTGGGATATGAGTAATATAACCATCAATACTCTGACTGTGATATATAGACCCATGAATATAACCTCCTACTGGAACTCTAATAACAAATGGACAACTAAATTGACCATTAGACCTATATCTTAAAGTAGCCATTTCATTTCTAATTTGCATAAATGCCGGCCAGATATAATCACCAAATTGTATTTCAACAATTGGTTTATATCCTAATGTTGCCATTCCAATAGCCGTACCAACAATTGAAGATTCAGCAAGGGGTGAATTAAAGACTCTATCTTTACCATGCTTATCAGTCAATCCTCTTGTTGCTGTAAACACTCCCCCTTTACCACCTCCTACATCTTCACCATAAATCAAAGCTTTATCATTGAATGCTAACTCCTCATCTAATGCATGATTTATGGCATCAACCATAACAATTTTTTCCTTTTCAGAATCAGGTTTATTCATAAACGTTTGTTTTTCAGCATATAAATTTTTAAGTGCTGCACTCGGATCAGGGTTTTCTTGAATCTCAGCCCATTCGGTTGATTTATTCACTAAATTAAATATATTATTATCAATTTTATCAAATTCAGTTTCTTTTGCAATTTTATGTTTTATACAAGTATTTCTTAATTGTAGAATAGGATCTTTTAATTTATCTGCATCAATTTCTTCCTGAGCTCTATATTTTCTATGATCATCGGATGATGAATGAGGAAAAAGTCTAACTACATTAGATTCAATAACAGTTGGTCCGTGTCCTTTCCTAGCTCGATCAACAGACTTTTTAAATGCAATTAATGACTCAAAATAATTTGTTCCATCTACAGAAATTCTAGCTAAATTTTCATATCCTGCTGTTATTTTATATACTGACTCACCTGATATTTGTTCAGATACTGGAACAGATATAGCATATCCATTATTATGAATATGAAATATAACTGGAGCTTTATTTCTACTAGACCAATTTAAAGCTTCGTGGAAATCACCCTGGCTTGTAGTTCCTTCACCTGAAGACACATATACTATGGCATCTGATTTTTCACGCTGAAGAGCAAAAGCTGCTCCTACTGCTTGCAAATATTGAGTTCCAGTATTACTTGATTGATTGATAATATTTAAATCTGTATGTCCAAAATGTTGGGGCATCTGTCTTCCACCTGAATTAGGATCGTCCTCTTTAGCTAAGAATGATAAAAGAGCTTCTTTTTCAGTCATACCATATGCTAAACAAAATGCTTGATCTCTATAATAAGGATAAGCATAATCATGACCAGGTTTCATAGCCCTTGCTGCAGCAACCTCAGCTGCTTCATGACCTGCAGCTGCAATATGAAAATACCCCTTCCCTTGTTTCAATAATATAAGCTGTTTTTCATCTAGCTTTCTTGATAAAACCATCAATCTATAGATTTCTAAAATTTCTTTTTTAGTATGACCTTTATATTTCATTATACCTTTACTAATTAATTATATTTTAAAAACTAAACTAAACTGTTTAATTAAAACATTCAAAACATCATCAATGCAAATAGAATCATCCAGCTGATTCTTCATAGATGTAACACCGCAATCAAGAATACCACAAGGAATCATTCCATCAAAATATTTCATATCTGGATTAATATTTAAAGCAAATCCATGCATAGTTACCCATTTAGCAATTCGCACACCCATAGCACAAATTTTTTCATCTTCCACCCAAACGCCTGGCAATCCATCTTTCCTATCAGAAGTAATATCATAAATTTTTAAAGTATTTATAATGACATTCTCTAATGAATTCATAAACCAAGTAATACTTTTTTTATAATTATTAAGATCTAAAATAGGATATCCGACTAATTGACCTGGCCCATGATAGGTAACCTGACCTCCCCTATCTGTTTGATATACCTCAGCATCCATATGAGAATCTAATAAAAAATTTTTATCAGCATTTTTACCGAAGGTGTAAACATTTTGATGTTCTAAAAGAAGTACAACATCAGGGATATGATTATTTTTTCTTAACTGATGTAATTGTTTTTGTAATTCCCATATAGGTAAATATTGCTGTTTACCCAAATAAACAAAATTTATTTTATTATTTTCAAGTTCTGAAATAAAACTTTCTAAAGCTATAGGATTCTCATCTCTATATATTGATTTTTGTTTCGACTGTATAATATTTTCCATCAAATGTGTATTGCCTCATTTAAAGCAGCAGCTGTTGCCTCATGAACTCCTTCAGACAAGGTTGGATGTGGATGTATTGTCTTAAGAATTTCATGATATGTTGTCTCTAGTTTTCTAGCAATTGATATTTCGGTAATTAAATTTGTAGCATTTTTACCAATCATATGACATCCTAACAACTCACCATACTTTTTACCATAAATAATTTTAATAAAGCCATCACGTGCACCTTCTGCTAATGTTTTACCAAGTGCACTAAATGGAAACTTCCCAACATTAATCTCATATCCTTGATCAAGAGCAGTTTTTTCTGTAAGTCCAACAGAAGCTATTTCCGGATCACAATAAGTACAACCTGGTACATTATCATAAACCATAGGATCTATTTGAAGACCACTTAAATGCTCCATGGCTAAAGTACCTTCAAAAGATGCAACATGTGCAAGAAGAGGAGGACCACAAACATCGCCTATTGCATAAATATTATCAATATTTGTTTGCATATAACCATTTACTTTAATAAATCCTTTATCATGTATAATTCCGATATCATCTAACCCAATATTTTCTACATTTCCCGCAACTCCAATTGCCATTAAAACAACATCAGCTTTAATTGCTTTCTGACCTTTGATAGAAACAGTTGCACCTATCTTTGTTTTAGTTATTTTTTCAACACTTGTTTTAGTATGCATCTTAATATTTTTACGTTTAAAAATCTTTTCAAGCTCGATAGATATATCTTTATCTTCGTTTGGAACAATATTATCAAGACCCTCAATCAAAGTAACCTTTGAACCAAATGTACTATATAAATGTGCAAATTCAACCCCAATTGCACCCGCACCAATAATCACTAAATTTTTAGGGATTTTATTTAACACCATTGCTTCTTTAGATGAAACAATTACTTTCCCATCACACTCCATACCTGGTATTTGTTTAGGGCGACCACCTGTAGCAAGTACAATATATTTTGAAGTAATCGTCTTTTTTGTAGAAAGTAAAATAGAATTTTTATCTACAAGTGTTCCTTTAGCAGGAATATAAGTAATTTTATTTTTTTTCATTAAGAACTCTATTCCTTTACTAAGCCTACTAGAAACATCTCTTGATCGCTTAATAACTTTCTTCCAATCAACACTGTATGATGGTATATCGATGCCATATTTTTTTGAATTTTTTATAAGATCTAATACATGAGCATTATAAAGAAGTGATTTAGTTGGGATACAACCCCAATTAAGACAAATACCACCTAAATGATTTTCTTCAACAACTGCTACTTTATGTCCAAGTTGAGCCGCTCTAATTGCAGCAACATAACCACCAGGACCTCCACCTATCACTATTACATCATAATCCATTAAAAATTCTTTCTCATACTAATTAGATTTAGAAATTCTTTACGTGTTTTTGAATCATCTCTGAAAATGCCAAGCATTGAAGAGCTAGATGCATATGAGTTTTTATTCTCAACACCTCTCATCTGCATACACATATGCTGTCCTTCTAAAACAACTGCCACACCTTTTGGTAACAACACATCATTAAGAGTTATGGCTATCTGGGATGTAAGTCTTTCTTGAACCTGCAACCTTCTAGAGAAAATATCAACAATTCTAGGAATTTTTGAAAGACCAATAATTTTACCATTTGGAATATAAGCTACATGAGCTCTTCCAAAAAATGGAAGTAAATGATGTTCGCACAAACTATAATATTCAATATCTTTAATTAAAACCATATCATCACATTTTTCATGAAAAATGGCTTTATTAACAAGCTTATCTAAATCTTTCTTATAGCCTGATGTTAAAAACGACCAAGATTTTGCAACTCTATATGGAGTTTTAAGTAATCCTTCTCTATTTGGATCCTCACCTATTTCGGTGAGTAAATCTCTAGTTATATCTTCTAATTTTTTATTTTCTTCCATCTATTCTCCTGGTCCATAGTATTCAGTAAATATTGTAGGTGTTTCTCTTAATTTGATTTTATGTAATTTTGCAGGTTCTTCAATATGAGGTGCAATATTTTCCCATATAAACAAAACCAGATTTTCTGTTGAAGGCTGTTTTCCCTCAAACCATTTAATATCCTTCTGAATTTCAGAATGATCGAGATTATTTATCACATTTTTTGT
>Ga0208408_1002356_pt1 | contig 10195 bp, 4 predicted proteins | sample ETNtaG_4_FD_185776 | JGI IMG/M metagenome (GOLD analysis project Ga0208408, IMG submission 185776) | Marine microbial and viral communities from oxygen minimum zone, Eastern Pacific Ocean - ETNP201406SV67 (SPAdes) (version 2) | ecosystem: Environmental > Aquatic > Marine > Oceanic ... | reverse complement strand
TGGTTCTGTGGGGTTTATAGTATATCTCATCCACTCGCCATCTTCAATCCAGCCCACATAATATTTCTTTTCATTGTTTATAATTGTTGAAGATATGTCAACACCATCATTTCTATAAGACCATCCATTGTTCCATGATTTAGTCTCAGAACTAAATTTGTTGGGATCCTCCACTCTGTCATCAAAATATGACACTCCGTGGTTACCTGAGTTATAATCAGCAGCAGGTAATAACCCTGGTGGAGAAAAATCTACAAACGGTATTTCTAGCGAGTTATATGTAGAATCTATAAGTGCCCTGATAAGGTCGCTGTTTACCCGACAAGAATCAAAGTGGATATTATTTGCCATAGACATAAGGCCTTGATAGGCCATTGCAGTATCTGGCTTAGGAGCGCTACCGTGCCAATAGTCTAAAACCATTTGATACCCTTCTGATATTTCGTAACTAAAAAGGCTGGATATTCTTTCTACGCTTTTATAGTTCCACCAGCTCCATCCAATATTGTTGCGCTCAAAAAAGCTTTTAATATTATTGCCCCAGTAGTTTGAGTTCTCACCAAATTCACCAACCCAAAGAGGAACGTTGTGTTCAACACTTATATCGGTTCTATACTGATTATACATTGTAATTGTATCCGTGCTGCTTCCGATATAATGATGAAAGCTGTATACCATTTCATCATCAAACGGGGGAAGAAGACCGGTGTGGTCATTCCCAAACCAGTTTCCTTCTATAATAACAATATGGCTTTGATCAACCGCTCGAATTGAATCTATCGCCCATTCATATAAATTTTTAAGTACTGATGCACCATATCCCCATGGTAAAACCGGCTCATTTAGTAAATCATAGGCCGCTACGACCGGCTCATCGGCATAGTGCTGAGCAATATACCTCCAGGTAGACACATACCATTTTTGATTACTATATTGTGTAAATAATCTTGCCTCTTGTTCATCAGAGTCAGAAAAATCACTAGTGTTTTGTGCGCCGGGTGCAGCATGCATATCTAAAACAACATACATATTATTTTCTCTGCAGGCGTTAATTATAGGTTCTAAAAGATCAAATCCTATATCAGTAAACTCATTAAAACTTGGTGAAAAGTGTTTATAATGAAGGGGGATTCTTAATGCGTTAAATCCATTTTCTGCTAAAAATGAAATATCTTTTTCTGTTATATAATTATAACGGTATCGTTCAAAAAACTCATTCTTTTTCTGTTCTCCTAAAAGATGTTCAACGGCATTTTCCATTGTTGTGGTTGATCCAAAACCAGGATAGTTCCACATGTAACCTTCCAGAACCAGCCAGCCACCAAGACCAAAACCTTTTAAAATTACTTTTTCATTGTTATCATTTAAGATAACTCTTCCATCTGTCCTGAGTATCCCGAAACTCATAAGAAAACCAGAGAATAATATTTGTATTAGTATATAACGCAACTTTTTAAACTTTTTGAAAATAAAACTATCCTGATTTTAGCAAAGCGAATTTATATATTCATGTTAAATTATATCTTATGATTTTATATTTAAAAACCATTTAGCATAATCGGATAAATTTATATGGATATCAAAAAGCTAGAGAATAATATCAATGAGTTTTGGGATAAGAAAATTATTCCTTTGCTTACTGAGTATATAAAAATACCGAACAAGTCTCCATCTTTCGATCCCGAGTGGGAGAAACATGGTCACATGGATAAGGTCTTAAACCTGGCGTTAGAGTGGGCAAATGAGAATAAGCCTTTTGGAGCAACCGTTGCCGCTGAAAGAACAACCGGAAGAACCCCAATTATTATGGTTGATATACCCGGAACGAAAGACGGAAACATTCTAATGTATGGACACCTGGATAAGCAACCAGAGATGGACGGCTGGGAAGATGGCCTGGGGCCGTGGACGCCGGTCCTAAAGAATAATAAACTCTATGGCCGCGGAGGAGCCGATGATGGGTACGCACTGTTTGCATCTATATCAAGTATTCGCGCACTGAAAGATCAGGAAGTGGACCACCCGAGGATTCTTGTGTTAATCGAATTCTCTGAAGAGAGTGGGTCTCCAGACCTTCCGCACTACATGAAACTTTGCTCGGATAAAATTGGCACACCAGATCTTGTTATCTGTCTAGACTCTGGGGCTGGGGATTATAATAGGTTTTGGACGACAACGTCATTACGAGGATTGATCGGGCTATCAATGAAAGTGGAGGTGCTCGCCGAAGGTGTTCACTCTGGCGGTGCAAGCGGGCACGTGCCATCCTCCTTTAGAATATCTAGAAAATTGTTGTCCAGGCTTGAAGATGAAAATACAGGAGAAATTTTATTAGATAAGCTGCACACAAAAATTCCAGACCACAGAATTAAGGAGACCGAAAATCTCGTGGACATCCTACAAGATGAAATAGTAAAAGAATTTCCCTGGAAAAATAAAATGAGGCCGTCAACAGATGATAAGGTCGAGGGGGTCTTACGAAGGACCTGGAAGCCCGCGCTTTCTGTTGTTGGTTCAGACGGGCTTCCACCAACTGCCAATGCAGGAAACGTACTGCGGCCTTATACAACCCTGCAGCTATCGATGCGTATCCCTCCGATGGTTGACGCACAAGAGGCTAAGTCAGCGATTGAAAAAGCTCTAAATGAAAATATCCCCTATGACGCAACAGTAGAACTAGATTTTGAAGAGGCTGCTGATGGCTGGAACGCACCAGAGACAAGACCGTGGCTATTGGACGCTATTGAAAAAGCATCTAAAGAATATTTTGAGCAGCCTCCTTGTTCAATTGGTGAGGGGGGAACTATTCCGTTCATGGCAATGCTGGGTAAACAATTTCCAGATGCTCAGTTTGTGATTACAGGAGTCCTGGGCCCCAAGTCTAATGCGCACGGGCCAAATGAGTTTTTACATATTCCTTTTGCGAAGAAATTAACCTGCTGCATAAGCAGCATACTGTCCAATTATAAATAAGTGGTTTTCTATTACTAAATGGTTTGTAGCCCGTTTTCTTTCTGATAAATCGGAATACTTGGGTCACCAGAAAACTCACCGTGTTTTTCGCCTGGAAGAAGAGCAGCGATTCTACACATTAACTCCCTACTAACTGTATCTAACTTTTTTGATTTTTCCTCTTTAGGCCCTTTAATTTCAAACGGCCCAAAGGGTTTTCCTATATTAATATGAATCCTAGATCGTATGCCCCTGAAAATATTGTCCCATGCGTTGCTAGCGCCGTGGACCGAGACTGGAAGCACGGTCGCGTTTGCGACAGAGGCGAGATAGACCGCCCCCGGCTTTGCCTGAGTTAACACCGGGCTTGTGATGCCTCCCTCGGGGAAAACCCCGAGAATCTTACCATTTTTTATCGCATTTAATGATTGCTTCACTATCGACGGTCCGACTTTGTTTCTGTCTGTTAAGATCGCCCCATATATCATTGGCGCAAACAGAAAGTGGGGCTCTATCCCGAGCTCTTTTTGCATAATAAAATCAATCGGTCTGTGTATTGCATAGACCAACAAGAATGGATCAAAATAAGCGAAATGGTTAGAGGCTAATACGATTGGCCCCTCTTTTGGAATGTTTCGCCTGCCCCGGACCCTGATCTTGCCCACAAAGAGTCCTAAGAAAAACACAATATAGGCAGAGATATACTGGACCCAGTATGGACGGGGTCTAATAGATTTTGGAATCCCGATATTTTCCATGCACTAGTTCGTTATATGTGGGTTGTATTAATTACTCTTAAAAAGGGAGGTCGTCATCCGATCCAGAATCAGATTTTGGATTTGGAGCAGCATCCGGCGCCCCACTGCCCGAGCCTGTGTTGTCCGACCTTTTGCCAAGCATGGTGAAGTTGTCACAACTGATCTCTGTCGTACGACGTTTGATCTGGTTTTTATCTTCCCACTCTCTCGTGTGTAAGCGACCCTCTACGTACACCATTTGACCTTTTTTCATGTACTCGCTTGCTGTCTCAGCCATCCGGCCATACATAACCACCCTGTGCCACTCTGTTCTGTCTTGCGTCTCTCCATTTTGATCTTTCCATGATTCATTGGTTGCAACACTTAGGTTGGTCACTGCCGTACCCTGTGGCGTAAATCTAGCCTCAGGATCTTGTCCAAGGTTTCCTATAAGAATAACTTTGTTTAGACTGTTTTTTTGCATAGATGACTCCTATTTATATATAAGAGAATAAACTTACTTATTCAATTTTACCGATAAATCCTAGTCAAGTATAAATAAATAAGGGGCCAATAAAGGCCCCTTATTTATTAAGAAACTAGGTCGAAAGAATAAATTACTTCATCAGTAACAGTTTCTTTACAGAAACAAACTCTTTCGCGTGTATCTTATAGATATACATACCTGATGCTACTGGTGATCCAGAATCATTCGCAGCGTTCCACTGTATCTTATATCTACCTGGCTGATGTTCTCTAGACACCAGGGTGCGCACTCTCTGCCCATTAATGTTATAAATATCTATCCTAACATCACTAATCTCAGGAATATCATATCTGATATTTGTGATTGGGTTAAACGGATTCGGATAGTTATTGTGCAGTGCAAACACCTCAGGAAGCATCTCCTCCTCAGTGCTTAGCATCCAGCCAGCGTCAACGACCAGGCTAAATGGTCCATTAGCAGATGGAACATCTTCCCACGCATCAGACGCATAAACATTCCAAGAAATATTCAGCATTGTGATGCCCGTTGTGTCTACAATAGCCCCATACAGATCCTCATACGGAATGAACAGGTTTGTACTGGTCATTGTAGTGTCAAAACAATCATCAAACTCTGCAACACATAACTCTAATGTGTATTCTACCTGCTCACCATCAGCATCACTAGAGTTAGACCAGAATATTCCAAGGTCTGAACCAGCAACATTAGCGGCAGTAAGAGTGATCACTGTCTCGTCCTCTGGAGAAATTAGGTTCACAGCTGTTGGGGGCGCATTCTGCAAGTCTACCGTGACCACCTCTGAGTTCTCCTCATTGATCGTTCCGGTACCGTCTTCCTCATAAACTGCGCTGACATGGTAGTCAACAGCACCAGACTCACCAACCACATCATAGTACCAGTGTTCGCCCAGACCAAGAGTATCTAGGGCTACACCATCACGATATACTTTATAGCCCAAGAATTCAAACGCAGCATCTCTGTAGCTATTCTCTGGAATATATTCTTCGAACAGCGTCATTGGCCTACCTTGGTCTCTAAAAACACCATCGGTTCTCTTTCTGGAAATCTCCACGGTTGCGATTGGCTGTGTAGATCCTTCCATAGCAGGATTATAAGGAGCGGCAACAAAACTATCAAAATAGATAGACCCGTGCTGGTCACTATTTGGCTGCATGAATTCTATACCAATATTGATATAGGTTGCACCCTCGGGGATGGTTGCCATTACCCCAATCTCGTGCCACTCGCTTCCAGCGAACGTACCGTCAAATGGATTAGAATAATCAACTCCCATATAGGTGTATCCATTTGGACCCTCCCAATAAGAAGCAAACACCCTTGCGCTGTTGGTGCCCTGTCCGATCCAATCATGTAGGTGAGACATCATGGCCGCGGATATGTCAAACATGGCTCCGCCGCCACCTAGCTCTTCAGTCGTGAAGGTCTGGTAGACAGATCCCCACATATCCACACCATCTGGTGCATACATGCCCCACATCTTAAGAGCGTGTCCACCGTCATGAACTTCAAGCACTGATCCATCAGGAGATCCATAGATACCTGCACCATCAGGGTCTACAAACATGTTTCCGTATGGTACACCATCAGATCCCATCCGATTAAAATCGTTTGGAAAGTTCTGCCATCCGCCATTTGGATCAGGGTGCCAACCTTCAAAGCTAGAGTTTGAAAGAACGTTCGTGATTGGCCACGAGACAAAACCGCGTACCATCCAGTTTCCTTCAAGCCCAAATATGTCCTGAAGTGAGACGAAACCTTCGGTACCAAAACCGTGTATCATATTACCTAGTCCGTTATGGGTCTCACCATTATCAACAACCGCTGGATATGTTCCTCCATAGCCGCCGTTAGATATACACCTCAGTCCGATCCATAGTTCTTGTCCAAGAACCATTGGGATTGGATCCTCAAGCTCATAATAGTTCCAGTCCAACTCTGCTAACTCAGAGCCTGGGATAATCTCAGACTCATAAATTAGTTCAGGGGCTTGACCCGGCTGTGCAGAGTGCACCTGAATAGCGTAGGCAGAAGCACTAACGTTTGAGCCACCCATAAACTGTATCTCTTGTAGGTGTTTACCCTGAAACTCAATAAGGTCTTGAGCAGGAAAACGAGCCGCCACCTGAAAATCAAAAGCATCTTCTCCGCCTAGGGCATTTCCGATCATACCATTATCATGGCCGATCCACTGGTCACCACCCGCAGGTGGGTCCCACTCGAGATCAGCAGCTAAACCGTCAGGCATAACCGTTAGGTGTCTTGGTGGATTCATCGCAGGAGAAGGGGCAGAAACCACCACCTCAGCTGGACCCGCTTGTGCGGACTCACCATACATTGTCAATAGGGTCGTAACCGCATAGGTGTATGTTCCCTCTGTGTCAACAACATCAAGGAATCCCTCGCCAGGCATGAAGCCCATCATGTCACCGTTTTTATAGAGATTGTATCCAATTAGATCTAGCTCTGGTGGAACCATAACTGAGAAATTATCTACGGCAACACCATAGCCCCAGTTTCCACCACAGTCTGAGTATCTTAGTCCAACCTTAGCAGAGCCTGCTCCGCCAGGAAGACCAAGTGGTATCTCTACCGTCTCCCAACCAGCGGTCGAGTTAATTAATCCTCTAGGCTCCCAGTCACCACCATCAACACTAACCATCAGCTCAAGCTCTTCTGCATAGGTGCCACCATCTTCACAAGGACCGGACGGCTGCGTGAAATAAAGATCTCCAACTAACGATAGTCCAGCCACTGCGCTTTCACCAAACGCACTAAGGTCTATCGTTGCTGAGGTCAGCCTCGCATCTGTATAGGTATAGTTATACTCATGAAAATCATCATTATAAAAGGCAAACATACCGTGCCCCGGTGGAGACCAGTATGTTGATGTTGCATCGTCTGTGGTTCCAGCAACCCAGACAGGACCACCATCGGGGGTCAAGTCTTCTGAGGTCATGGTCCCTAGCGTTCCATCATCAAAGCCTTCAGAATAAGCAAGGTCACCGCCGCCAACATCTGGCTGCTCCCACTCAAGATTAACAATCCAACCATTAGCGGTTGCCGTAAAGTTTACTGGCGTTGGGATTGTAATTGGCGCAAATGGTGTAATCGTAACCGTTTCGGTGGGGTCTGAAAGACCACCATCGTAAACAGACTTCACCCGATAGGAATAGGACTCACCTGATCCGGTTGCAAGGTTCTCATCTGAATACATCGTATTTGATGTGGTTGCAATCACTGGCCACTCACTATTGGTCTCTCGAAGAACCTGATAGCCAGTTAATGACCTGGAGCTGTTGTTATTAATCTCCATTGTTGCTAGATGCTCTTCAACCGCAATAGCTTTTTGCTCAGGATCGTGGTTTGGATCTGTTACAACCATGTCATAGTCCCAGCCCTCTGTGTAGTTTGTGTCACCACGCGCAAAAACCTGTAGGTTATAAAGACCTGCGTCTCCACCCCAACCGTCAACAACAATATAATAGGTGTTGTTTGCGGTCATACTAACCGAGTCTAAGTAAGAGGTGTAGTAGCCACAATAGTAATAGTCATAAAAACCTGCGTCCTCATTACAGGCTATCATAGTAGCGTCTGTATTTTCAAACACATATACCTTTGTGTCAAAACCTGAGTAGCAGGTGCTGATAGAAAGCGTAGTGTCCGTGGCCGGTGTATACTTATACACCGCATCCGGAGAGTCGCTCATATCAGAACAACTATCATAATTGTTCTCATAACCATCGGCCGTGTTCCCTGTGGCCTCATGCGGTAGCATCGATATTGCATACGCAGACTGGATAACGTTACCAGGTGTTATGCTTGCCGGTGCGTCCCAGTGGAGATTAACCGACTCTAGCCAAGGCTCTCCCACAAGATTAGTTGGTGGAAATGGCACATCAGCACGAGGACTTGCCGAAGCGTGGGCGCTAGTGTCTGACACCAGCCCATCCTCGTTTACTGTTACCGCATAATAACTATACTCCGTTCCATTGGTAAGACCGGTGTGTGTAAAGTTATAGCCAAGAACACCTTCGGCGATTAGAGCGTCTGTGTCTCCCGCGTGTACATTAAAAGAGTAAACCTCTGGCTGCTCAATTTCGACAGTCACTGTATAGTCAAACTGTGATGCTCCTGTCGCTCCCTGTACAGCCATAACAACCTGCGTTGGGCCCTGAGACCCGTCAAGTCCACCATAGTTTTGGTAGCTGAAGGAGATCGTGTCGCCCGCATAGTCTGAGTTAATGTAGCCGATTGAATACTCGGACACACTTAGGTCCCATAGATAAACCCCCATGTTTCCCGAAGAACTAATGTCTACAATATCAATATTTACCCAGCCGCCATAGCCAAGATCTTCAACCGTAAAAATATCTACATCTCCTGGACAAACAGTAGCACTCTGAGGGGCTGGAATTCCGTTCCAGCTCTGCCAAGGATAGCCAACTGTGCTCGTCCATGTATCAGGAGACTCGAAAAAGTCATTTGGCTCAAAGTCATCATTGTAACAAAGAGGCTCGTCCGTTGGAACCGGCACAGGCAGGTTACCCACAAGGTCACCACATGCCCCCTCACTGTTATCAAAGTCTGGGTAGCAGTCGTCTGATATGAGGTAGCCCATGTCAATTGGAGCATCAAATGCGTCTACATTAATCGTAAACCTGTGAAAACCGCTCCATAAACAGCCCCAGTCTCCATCGGGATTTACGTCTGGATCATTGACACCAGCAGAGTCACCAAAGGTTACTACGTTGCCCTCTATATAGGGATCGCCGCAATATTCATAACTAGCATTACCTGTGGTGCCCTCATTCTGGACCGCACTGTTTACAACAAACCCATCAGGGAATGTAAACCGAGCCCCGGACATCCATGCATTATTTGGAGATTCCATGTCTAGCCCAATGATAATATCAGCCGTGCCATCCTCTTTAAGCACAGATCCCATCACCTCAACGGTTGTTCCGGTAAGGTCTCTTGCGCTTGACTGGCCTGGCTCTCCATGTAAAGCAACCCAGGCTTCATAGTTCACGTCTCTGAAAAGAGGGAACCTCTCTGAGGCATCTGCCTCAAAAGCGATTAGGTCTCTGTTTTCTTCAATTGTGTTTCCATTCGCACCCATCGACCGTAGCGCATTTGAATAGGCGTCTAGCGGATATTCCCAGGCTAGATGATTTTTTTCATGGTCACCGGTTGCAGAAAAACCGTTAGGCGGTTGGTGCCCAGATGGAAACTCATAAAGCGTCCACAACCCTGGGCCTGGGTTATAATAAGGATCCCAAAGAATATAGTAGGTCTCTCCAGAGTCTACTACCGTTGTCACCGTAGAATTATAACCGTAGTCACCACCAACATCGTTGTTGGAACCAACAAGGGTTAGTGCTTCACAGGTGCCCGCGTATACATACAGCCACGTGTCGTTATCAAAAGGACCGCCGTTTCCTGGAATAGCGGAGGTTACTGTTAGATAACCGTCAAGAGTTGCTTCATGTTTATACCATTCGTCTCTTCCTGCGATACCGATTGTGTGATTAATTGTGTCGAGATCTGCGACCTCAGCGCTTGCGCAGGTTGAGGCAACATAGAGCTCTGAACAGTCTTCATCAGAAAGGCCAGAAATGACCCCTGCTGAGTTTTGTTTAGCCGCATAACAATATTCTGTGCCTGCTACAACATCAGTATCAAAGTAACTCACTGTTGCCACATTAGCAGACAACAAAGCACCATCACGATATAAATCGAATAGATACTCTGGGAATGTTGACGTGTCAAAGAAACCACCGTTTTCTGTTGTAGGCGTAAAAGGAGCTCCGCCAGAGGCAACCACAAAACCGGCTGTTGTGCTAACTGTCCAGCTTATCTCATAAGCATAGCTTCCTGAGTTGTCGCCATAGGTGTCCGTGCCAACATAAATGCTATAGACTCCGTCCGCCTCCGGGAGGCAAACCTCAACCGACCACTGCTACCAGTAGCAAGTGTT
>Ga0208408_1002339_pt1 | contig 10226 bp, 8 predicted proteins | sample ETNtaG_4_FD_185776 | JGI IMG/M metagenome (GOLD analysis project Ga0208408, IMG submission 185776) | Marine microbial and viral communities from oxygen minimum zone, Eastern Pacific Ocean - ETNP201406SV67 (SPAdes) (version 2) | ecosystem: Environmental > Aquatic > Marine > Oceanic ... | reverse complement strand
GACTCAGCAAGTGTTGAAATTGAGGAGTTTTCTCCAATTGCACTGCCTTTCATGAATACTGAACTAATGGTTGAGATTGATAGCCTTTCAGGAGCATATGATGCAATATTTGGGACTCATGATGCTATTGCTTACATCAGACGTGAAGAAGAAAAATTAGCCGCGGCTGGTGAAGATGAAGAAGAACAGCGGGCCAAACTCAACCGAAGAGCAGAACAACAGAAATCTGCTATCACACGCTTTGAATCACAAGCGGTTCTGACTCAGGAGCTGGCCAAGTCCATTCAGGACAATTGGACACATGTAGATGATCTCCTAAGTCAGGTTAATTCGTTTATTGAAGCAGATAGTTGGCAGGCTCTAGAATCCAAAACCGGTGAAATTGTCTGGATTGACCGTGTTGAGCCTGCAAAAAGAACCATTCTAGCACGATTACCTGATGAAGACAATGAACCCGGTGCTAGTGTTACTTTACACATTGAAAAATCAGTTCACCAAAACGCGCAGCAGTACTTCGAGCAGGCTCGCACGCTCAAAGATAAAGCGAAAGGGGCACGCACCGCTTTGGAGCGAACTGAAAATGCTGCAGCAAAAGAAGAAGCTCGTAGAAAGAAGGATGCTGCTGCTGGAAAAGTTAGGATTGCAAAGAGAAGCAAGAGATTCTGGTTTGAGAAGCATCGGTGGGGAATTCTTAGTGATGGCAGGCTAGTCGTAGGTGGAAGAGATGCGAAAGGAAATGATACCATTGTGCGCAAATATCTGAAATCTACTGATTTATACATACATGCTGATTTACACGGAGCACCATCATGTTCCTTGAGACTGCGTGATGGACTAATTACTGATGAAAATCCAATAGGATTTGTGCCAGAGGGAGTAACAAGTCTTCGAATAGCCCAAGAATTGGCTGGAGACATTGATGATGCTCGGAATCTACCTGCAAATATTATCGAAGAAGCAGCACAACTGGCTATCTGTTGGTCCCGTGCATGGGGTAGCGGAGGGGCTGCAGCAACCGCTTTCCACGCTAGACCTAGTCAGGTTTCAAAGCAAACCGAGAGCGGTGAATCACTTGGCCGGGGTTCATTTGTAGTTAGAGGACAACGGACTTGGTATCGAGATGTCTCGATGGAAATTGCTATTGGATTTTCAATTATCAATGGAATCCCAATTCCAGTATCAGGCACTGCAGAAGGTGTGTCAAAACTCTGTGAAAGATGGGCTCTGATTACACCAGGACGGGAGAAGAAAGAAACAATTGCTAATCGAATTGCTAAATCAACCGGACTGGCTCAAGATGATGTCCTTGCCGCTTTACCACCTGGTAACTGCTCAATTGAGAATCACGGATTAATTCAATCTTGATTTTTTGTTCGCCACTCTGGAGCGGTAATCGCGTATAGGGCTGCATCAACATAGTGATCATACAACCATTCTCTATCTTTGGTAATCCCTTCAAGACGCATCCCCAGCCTATCTGCGACAGCACGACTTTCATGATTCTCCACAGCCGCCTCTAGCACGAATCGGTGTAACCCAAGATTATCGAAACAGTGTTCCATAAGGCGTGTGCAGCAACGAGTGACGATGCCTTGTCCAGTATGACTTTCAGACAACCAATATCCAACTCCGCAGCCTCTGTTACCCCAGTCTATCCAGTTAAGACCGATTGTGCCGATTATCCGACCACCAAGACGAATGGCATAGATTACACCCTCACGCTTCTCATACTCATCAAGACTCATTGAAATGAAGGAAATCTCATCTTCAACACTATTGGTTTGGTCCAACCATGGTAACCACTCTCTGAGATACGCTCTATTAGATTCAACAACTGAGAACAGTTCCTCAGCGTCATTGATTCCCAACAAAGAGAACTCGAGGTCAGAGTCTACCTGTATTCCAGTCATTGGACGAATTACTTCGTCAGCAGACGGCGTTTGTCCGGTTTTCATTGGTCCACCGCACCTCCCAGACATAATTATCTGCCGTGATTAGATGATTTAGAGTGTTTTATCAATAAACTAGGATTTTTTTTCCGCTGTAACATATTATTCTAGCAAAAAAATTCAAAAAATGCATTTTTCTACATCTTAATAGCATAAAATAGAACGCAGTAGTGCGAATAATAGTGAGAGCATTCGGAACGGCCGCCTAGGTAATGATTCAAGCGTGAAGCGGCATCCGCAGAGCATGAGTGAAAACACGCAAGACCAAAATTGGACATATGGAAATTATCTCCAATTGCAGACACTTTTGAGTCTACAAGGAGAAGAAAGAGATGTTTCAAATGATGAAATGCATTTCATTATCGTCCATCAGACCTTTGAGCTTTGGTTCAAGCAAGTCATCAAGGAACTTAGTGATTTGAGAGATCTTCTGTGTAAAGAAACGGTTCCTGAGGAAGATATACCTCATGCCGTAAATCATTTGGGACGAACATCTGAGATCTTTCGTTTAATGGAAAGTCAATGGAATGTTCTTGAGACGCTAACACCGCAAGGCTTCCTCGCATTTCGTGATGGATTAGGCACTGCATCCGGATTCGAATCATTTCAGGCTCGTGAATTTGAAATTCTGCTTGGGTTGAAAAATGAAGACCGACTTTGGGGTATGGATCCTATCGAGACTTTCCGAAAGTTGGCACCAAAGTCCGATTGGGACGCATCCATACTGGCTAAACTCGAAGATGCACAGGCCAAACCATCTCTCTTTGATGCACTAATGGGATGGTTAGTGCGCACACCAATAATGGGCTCATTGTATGAAAGCGAGGGAGATGAAATGGCTGTTGAAGGATATGTGGACGCTCACCTAAATGCCCACCAAGCAATTTGTGAAAATGCAGCATCGAGAATGATAGGATACGGTGGAGGTGGAGACCCAGAGAAGGTAGCAGCACGCTTTGCATCTACACATCAGGCGGCTGTAGAATTTCTAAAGCCAGATGGAAAAACAAACCGTGCTCGTGCTGGACTCCTATTCATTGAATCATATCGAGAATTACCTCTCTTAGCTTGGCCACGAAAACTAATCGATGCAATTGTAGAACTTGAGGAATCTATTGTAAAATGGCGACATTCGCATGCAAGAATGGTTGAGCGCATTATGGGTCGCCGTATCGGCACTGGTGGAACAAGTGGTGTTGATTATCTCGATGAAACAAGTAAATATAGAATATTCAAGGATTTGTGGGCAGTTCGAACTATCTTGATTAAACCGCAGTCAAGGCCAACACTAATCAATGCTGAATTTTATGGCTACTCATACGAAAATTAAGTGATAGCGGCGGTGCGTTCGTCGCACCATTCAAGGGTACAACCCCTCTCGCCTCACTTGTGTCGGACGCCGTCATCTGCGCTTATGCCAGAACACCCTTTGGAAAATTTCGTGGTGCGCTCTCCGCATACTCCGCAACTGACCTAGGTGCATTAGCAGTTAAGGGACTTTTAGAGAGGGGTGAGATTGACCCATCTAGTGGCATAATTGACCAATTATACATGGGTAATGTTCTCCAAGCAGGAGTAGGTCAAGCTCCTGCTCGTCAAGTCGCATTAGCGGCTGGGTTGCCATATTCCACTCCTTGCACCACAATCAACAAGGGGGTAATGTTCTCCAAGCAGGAGTAGGTCAAGCGCCTGCTCGTCAAGTCGCATTAGCGGCTGGGTTGCCATATTCCACTCCTTGCACCACAATCAACAAGGTTTGTGGGTCCAGTCTGAAAGCAGCCATGATAGGAGCGACTGAAATTATGGCAGGTCGAGCCAATGTAATAATTGCAGGTGGAATGGAATCTATGAGCAACGCTCCACACTTCATTCGGGGTGCTAGAAGAGGTGTCGAAATCTCATATGCAGACCTAAATTCAGTACTCAGTCACGATGGCTTGAAGGATGCATATGATGGTTCGATGATGGGAATAACAGGTGAAACCATAGCCGATGAGGCTGGAATCTCAAGAGAGATTTCTGATGAATATGCTTTGCGATCTCATACTCTTGCCAACAAAGCATGGGATGAAGGATGGTTCTCAGAAGAGTGCATCTCGATTGATGAATTAGACCGAGATGAAGGTATAAGATCCAATACCACGAGAGAAGGTTTAGCAGAATTGAGAACCGTATTCAAGCAGGATGGGCAAGTCACTGCTGGTAATGCAAGTCAGGTTTCAGATGGTGCTTCTGCAATACTAATTGCATCACTAGAGGTTGCTACAAATAACGGCTGGCCAATACTAGCAAGAATTGTTGATTTTACAACTTCAGGAGTGGAACCACACAGAGTCATGTCGGCACCAATTCCCGCTATTGAGTCACTGCTAGAGCGTAATTCATTAGACATCTCTGATATTGACATCTTAGAGCATAATGAAGCCTTTGCTGTTGCTTCATGTGCCATACAGAGTGCCTTCAATTTCCCAGATGAAGGATTCAATCCTAATGGAGGGGCAGTTGCCATTGGCCATCCACTAGGTGCAACTGGAACACGTTGTTTGATGACCTTAACCAATACTTTGATTCGAACTGGTGGAAATAGAGGAATTGTCGCAATATGTCTTGGTGGCGGAAATGCGGTAAGTATGCTAATTGAACGAAATTAATCCTTCAATAAGCGCCCCCATAGGGGGCGTAAGCCGGCCGGTGGGCTAATAGGGGGGCCTCCGGTGGCCCGCCTCGATGGTTAAGCCTGCAAGACAGCACACCCGATTTGAAAAGGCACGAATTATCGGAGCCCGGGCGCTACAAATCAGCATGGGTGCTCCACTCTATGTCTCTGAGGAAGAGCTTAGGGAGAACTTCATGAATGAATTAGTTCAATTATATGGTATTGAAGATGCTAAGGCTCGCTTCGTTCTTGATCCTCTTAAGATTGCCATGTTAGAATACGAGTCACATCGTATCCCTATTGATGTCGATCCCCACATTAAGGAGGAATGAAAATTCTGTACCACATCGTGGTACTAATCAGCAGTGGAGAATGACTCATGCTGGACCGAATTTCAACTAGAAGACTGACTGCTGGTCTAATTGCTGTCACATTTCTAGTGATTGCAATTGGCGGAGTAATTAGAATCTATGATGCTGGCGAATCTTGTCCTGATTGGCCGACTTGCTTTGGCAGTTGGTCCTTTGATGTAAGCCCTGATGAACAAGAAATTTGGTGGGACGAAAACCCCGACGAAATTGATTCGCGTGGTGAGCATCATAGATACACAACTTTCCAAATATTCACAGAATGGGTTCACAGACTCATTGCAGGAACTATTCTGGGACCTCTAGTATTGTTGAATTGGTTCCTTGTTAGACGTGATGATGAATCAAACACTGCAACTAAAATGGTGGCGAATGTATCAGTAGCACTAATCGTTTGGCAGGGTTTAATCGGATGGTTTACTGTTGAAATGGATAATGAGCATTGGAGCGTTGCACTGCATCTAGCCAGCGCACTAGCCTTCGAACTATCTCTAATCTGGCTCTGGCTCTGTATTTCTCGCGATACAAATGAAACACCCAAATGGATTGAATTTGACCCTGTTCTAGCTACTAGATGGAAAAACAGAATTGCATGGTTAGGATTTGGCTCTTTCATAGCACTATTTGCAGGTGTTTTTGTTGCTACAACAGGTGGAGCAAATACGGGTTGTGGAGTAAATGGGTTTGCTGAATCTTGGCCACTGTGTCATGGTAAGTTGTTTAACACGATAGAAAATCTTGAGGATCAATCTCAGATTATCCATAGATGGATTGTCGCAATAGTTGAAATTGCTCTTCTTGCAGCAGCATGGCTAATTATGAAGGAGCAAAAACAGCATCAACATGGCCAAATCCTCCGAAACTGGATATGGACTGCAACTGGTCTTTTCCTGCTAAATGTCGTTGTTGGGGCATTTTACATATTCTCGTGGACTGCTGATTCAGGATTTGAGGAATGGTTGTCCCTCTTACATCTACTACTTGCATCACTAACATTTCTCGTCCTAGCAACTGTTTGGCTTTCGACTTCCGTTGGCACCCTGTATGACACAACTGTTGAAACTCTTGAATGAGTGGTATTCAAGGACTCACGCCCATAGGGCGTGATATGAAGGAGCCAGTATCTGGAGTTCGAGCTTGGCTGGCTCTCACCAAACCGGGTGTCGTTGTCCTACTGCAAATTACTGCACTCTGTGCAGTATTATCTCACGATCTACTAGACCCCAGTGAAATGGACTGGCTAGCAACTATTGAAACAATGTTGGTCGTCTTTGTTGGAGGATACCTGACGGCAGGAGGAGCGAATGCAATCAATATGTGGTATGACCGAGACATAGATCCAATAATGGCTCGAACGTCCAATAGACCGATTCCATCTGGAGCCATAACAGCAAATGGGGCATTGATATTTGGAATCTTTATTTCCATAATTGGAACATATTGGTTCATCGTAATGGCAAACACCGTCGCTGCCTTTTGGGCTGCATTCAGCATACTGTTCTATGTTCTGATATACACCATCTGGCTGAAACGAACTTCTACTCAAAATATTGTCATCGGAGGAATTGCAGGAGCCACGCCACCAGTAATTGGTTGGGCTACTGCAGTTGGAGAACTCTCCATAGAAATAGAATCGGTTCAATCATTTGTTACTTCGATTGTCGATTTAGGAAGCCTGATGCCTTGGTTCATGTTCTTACTAATTTTCCTCTGGACTCCACCGCACTTCTGGGCACTTGCACTATATCGTTCGGAAGAATATGAGAAAGTTGGAGTCCCGATGATGCCAGGGGTCAAAGGTGCTGAAAGAACATTAATTGAAATGAAATTTTATGCAATACTTCTAGTCTTACTTTCATTAGCAGCGCCAATAACACTCGGTGGAATAGATAGTGGTGATGAATTGTATTACATCTTCGGATGTAACACTGTAATTGTATCACTATGGTACGCGAGAACAGTTTTCATTATTGACCCAAATGAACCTCAGGGACCCGGAGGAAGGATTCCTAGTGCAACGAATTCTTTCTTTGTCTCAATGTTTTATCTCGCGGTAATGTTCGTAATTGTAGTAACAGCTAGTTTCGGTCTTTACGGAGGTATTTTTGGAGCTTTCATTTCCCTCGCATTCATGATTAGGTATGAGTTACGTTCACGCGCCAATAGCGAAGCCAACTCAGCATGAAACCCCGAATGCTTCAAACAGGGGCTCGTCTGTTCGGTGGGCGTAGTAGCGGTGAGCGGATGAAGGAGAGCGAACTCATCTACGATTGGAATACCATTGATTATGAGATTGTGCGAGAGCCATCAAACCACCCTCATGATGTATGGTTTGATGATGAGACTCTGCGTGATGGACTACAGAGCCCTAGTGCGCGTAATCCAACCATTGAGCAGAAAATAGAACTTATTGATTTCATGGAAAAACTAGGAATTCAAAAGGTGGACTTAGGACTACCTGGTGCAGGACCATTCCATGTATCTCATATTGATGCTATGCTAACTCACATGGGGGAAAATGATTACGAATTACGACCTGGATGTGCTGTAAGAACGGTTGTTAGTGATATCGAACCACTTGTTGACCTTCAGGCTAAACATGAACGCCAAATCCAAGCTAGTGCCTTTCTTGGAACCAGTCCTATCAGACAATTTGCAGAGGACTGGACCATGGATCGAATTCTTTCTACTGCCGAAAAGGCAGTTTCATTCGCAGTGGACAACGATATCCCAGTAATGTTCGTTACAGAAGATACTACTCGAAGCAAACCAGAGGAAATCAAAGAAGTCTACACTCGAGCTATCGAATTAGGTGCTGACCGAATTTGTGTCTGCGACACTTGCGGTCATGTCACTCCTAATGGTGTAAGGAAACTCCTAGGATTTATCCAAGACGAAGTTATACCCGATGCAGGAGTTAAGCGTCGTGATATCGAAGTTATCATGTCACTCCTAATGGTGTAAGGAAACTCCTAGGATTTATCCAAGACGAAGTTATACCCGATGCAGGAGTTAAGCGTCGTGATATCGAAGTTAACTGGCACGGCCATCAAGATCGGGGCTTAGGGGTTGCTAACAATCTAGCCGCAGTTGAAGCGGGAGCGGATGTAATTCATGGGACGGCTTTGGGAGTTGGAGAAAGAGCAGGCAATGCCCCTCTCGATCAAACCCTAGTCAATCTGTCCCTGATGGGAGTCATCAAAAATGACCTGACTGCTTTGAACGACTATATGCGTAAGGCACACGAGTATATCGAAGTAGCATTACCTCGTAATTATCCAGTATTTGGCAAGGATGCATTTGAAACGGGAACAGGCGTACATGCAAGTGCTGTGGTAAAGGCGATGAAAAAAGGCGACCATTGGCTAGCAGACAGGGTATATTCAGGTGTTCCCGCACAAGATTATGGCCTTCAACAGGTCATTAGAATTGGTCATATGAGTGGACGCTCAAACATAACATGGTGGCTTCAAAACAATGGGTATGAAGTAAACGACGACTTGGTTGCTCACATGTTTGAAGTAGCAAAATCACAGCGTCGTTTAATGAGTGATGATGAAGTTCATGCAGCGATTAAAGGGTTCAATGAAGGTTAATTTGACCGAAGCGAGACCCACTCACTCGTTGGGAACGGCTAAAACCCGAATATGTGCGACCCTTGTTTATGCGTACAGTTGCAATGCTATTGGTGATGATGTTAATCAGTCCGGTTGCAGCTGCGATTACAGATGAACAGAACCAAAGATTTGACCTCGAAATTAATGGTGAAGAGATAATTCCAACCTATTCGCGTGCCGTACAAACCGCTTTTGATAGAGTTGAAAATCTAGATCAATATTCACAAGAACAGTTGGAACAAACAAACGAGTGGTTAGTAGTCACTCAAGTTCCTATGAATAAGCACTCTTGGACTATTCCTAGTCCTAAACACGTAGAACAAGCACCAATCCTAAATGGTGCTTACATATGGTACTTTGAGGAGCCATTAGAAGCCATACCTTTGATGAAAGAAGCATTATCCTTAGGTCAAATTGAATCATTTTCTCCACTTATTCTGAAACAGCAACAAATTCGTGACAATCCCGATGATCCTGAATTTTCTTCACAGTGGCATCTAGAAAATACCGGTCAGACAGGTGGTGTTTCCGGCGAAGACATCAATGCCACTGATGTTTGGGATGATTATCGAGGAAATGGAGTCATCATCAGTATCGTTGATGACGGCCTAGATCATTCTCATCCTGACCTTGCTGATAATTATGACCCCTCGTATTCGTACGATTGGTGTGATGATGATTCAGACCCCTCTCCTAGTAGTTGGAACGGTCACGGCACTGCGGTTGCTGGAGTTGCTGCTGCGGTTGGAAATAACTCGTTGTATGTCTCCGGTGCTGCATGGGAGGCCACAATTGCAGGCTCAACACTAATCGCCTGTTGGGCTGGAGATGCTACAGAGGCCGAGGCTCTTTCCTTCGAAAAGGATGATATCGATATTTACACTAATTCATGGGGACCATCTGATGATGGACAAACTCTACAGGCGCCAGGCCCACTAACTCTAGCAGTCTTCGAATCTGATGCATATTTGGGAAGAGAAGGACTTGGGAATACTATCACTTGGGCCGCAGGTAATGGACTGACTGGTGATGATAACTCAAATTACGATGGTTATGCAAACAGCCGATTTACTATTGCTGTGACTGCAATTACACATTATGGTGAACAATCGTATTATGCTGAGCCCGGTGCTAATATTCTGGTTGCTGCTCATTCAAATGGTGATGGTGAAGGAATCACAACCACCGACATCAATGGAACTGGCGGATACAATAGTAGTGGGAATCTCACTCATGACTTTGGTGGTACCTCAAGCGCAACACCACTAGCGGCAGGCGTGATTGCGCTAATGTACGATGCTAATGAGGATTTGACCTGGCGTGATGTGCAAGAAATTCTTGTTCAATCATCTCGTATGAATGACCCAAGTGACTCATCTTGGAATATCAATGGGGCTGGTCATGACGTGTCCCACAAGTATGGGTTTGGGGCAGTTGATGCGGGGGCTGCTGTTGCTTTAGCCGAAAACTGGGTTACACTAGATGATGAAACCAACTTCACGCATGGACCATTTATTGAATACGAGAGCATACCTGATGGTGATTCTAATTGGACTGAATTTTCATTCAATACAACATTAGAACTACAATTGGAAAGTGTAGATGTAATTGTCGACATCAACCACACCTATCGTGG
>Ga0208408_1002331_pt1 | contig 10239 bp, 19 predicted proteins | sample ETNtaG_4_FD_185776 | JGI IMG/M metagenome (GOLD analysis project Ga0208408, IMG submission 185776) | Marine microbial and viral communities from oxygen minimum zone, Eastern Pacific Ocean - ETNP201406SV67 (SPAdes) (version 2) | ecosystem: Environmental > Aquatic > Marine > Oceanic ... | reverse complement strand
CCGAGAATATTAAATTACACTTTTTTCGTAAAGATGGTATTGTTGATAATATTGAACATCAAGAAAAAGTGATAAGTGAGATAAAACATAGAATCAGTCAACTTTTAACTGATGTTTATGAAAATAAAAAGTATGACTATGTATCAGAGTTAAGAACTTATAAACCAGATGACATTGTAGAAACACTTGAAGAGTTAATACACAATGATATAACTACAGGTGAAGGTGACCGAGCTAACTTAAAAGAAGCTACATCAGAAGACCCATCACTTGAACACTTCACAAGGAATCATAAGTTGATTAGAAAAGCTAATGAGAATAGAGCTGTCAGTAAAAATAAGTTAGATGAACAATTTAAAGGTTTTATAGAAGAATAGGAAGAGGTAGAATTATGAGTATAAAATATACTTTACAAAATAAAGATAAAGTGGCTACCACGGCATGGGATAGCTCAGATAAAAATAATTATCAAGATTCAACTTCAAGAAATATCGGTCAGATAGGTGATGTTGGTCTAGAGACAGACCTTCTTATGCAATGGATTACTAAATTAAGTTCTGATTTAGAAAATAAAACATTTTTAGAAATTGGTACTTGGAATGGTCTAGGTAGTACCAAATGCTTTGCAGATTCTTTAAGAAAACGAGATGATGATTATATTTTTTATAGTCTTGAATGTAATAAAGAAAAAAGTAAAGACGCTGAACGTTTATATATAAATGATGAAAAAATACATATATTAAATGAAGTTATATATAATAACTTACCAGATAATTTTTATGATATGTATCCTGAAACTCGAATAAATGAAACGTATAAACATTGGGTGAATGTTGATAGTTCTAATATGAAAAACTGTTCAGTATTTTTAGATAGGACCAATATTCCAGATGTTTTTGATGTTATTTTATTAGATGGTGGTGTTTTTATTACATATTTTGAATATCATTTATTAAAAGATAGATGTAAATATTTACTGTTAGATGATACTAATATTGCAAAGAACGTAGAAATAGTAAAGGACATAAAAAGTCAACCAAGGAAATGGAAAATACTGGAAGAAAACTCAGAGAGTAGAAATGGTAATTTAGTTTGTCAACGAATATAAATATTAAATCTGAGTTTGCACACGAACTTGTGTTGGCTGTACCATATGCATATTGGTTACATTTACATGGTAAACTATCGGGTGTTACTACAAGTAAAGATATGAAACCATTTTACTATTTTTGTGATAATGTTATAGAAAAATATACACATAGAACAATGGATCATAAAACATCTGGATTAGTAGATTTACCTAATACATGGATACATCATAATTCAGAAAAACTTACAGGTAAAAGTTTAGATGAATTGAGTACTGAAGAGCAAACTGAAGTCAATGGGGTTTTGGATTATTCACAATGGACACCGCCTCCGTATGCAAAACAGTATCAAGTAGATGAATTTAATCATTTAAAACCTTATATTGTAGTTAACAGTAATTATAATGTTGAATATGGTAATGATATAACAGAATCATTGAGGTATTTTGATATTAAAATATTATATGAAATCTTCAATTATTTAACTAATAAGGGATATCATGTAATTTATAAAAGACCAGATAATACAGAGTTTATTTTAGACCAGAATGAAATGATGACTCGTAGTGGTAACTTTAAGTTAACTGCTAATGTACAAGGTGCAGGTGTTATAAGTGATTATGATTTATGTAACTATTATGATAAGGTAATTAATTTGAATTTGCTAAAAAATGATTATACTTATAGTTATAATGAGTTACAAATGAAGTTATTTTCAGGAGCAGATGGTTTTATTAGTACAAATGGTGGTGGTGGAATATTATGTGGTTATTTTGATGCACCAGTTGTTATGCATATACCACATGGTAAAGAATTGAGAACTAATTATTTAACTAATGAAAATTCCTATTATAATAAATTATCAGATAATAAATTATATGCAGTTATTGACCCAAACAATCAAAGCAATTATACTAAAGTTATGAATAAAATAAAAGAAGTTTACAGAGGAAAAAATAAATGAATATTGAATTTGATGTAACGTTACAATGTAATTTTAGTTGTTTAAATTGTAATAGACATAGTAATTTTAATAATTTACGTTCTAGTATTACTGGTGATAAAAGAGTAGGTATAAATGTATATGAGAATACTGATGTTCCGATAGATAAAATTAAAAAGTTTATAGAGGAAGTAAAAGAAAATGGGACTGTAGAAAGAATTCATTTAATTGGAGGTGAACCTATGGTTCATCCTCACATGGATAAAATTTGTGATTTAATGCGAGAAGAACTTTGGGGAAAGCATGTTAAAGAGATATTGATAATATCTAATATACATCCAAAAATGTTGAAGAAAGGCACACTAGATACAGCTGAAGAAATTATTAGATATTTTCCTTGGAAATATACAGATAAGATTAACTTAGAACATATTGTGGGTGTAGCTAGAACAACTTTACAGACTATTAATCAATATTTTGAAGAAACAAATAGTTCCGTTGAAGAGTTTATTAATAATCTTGATAGTTTTGAGATACCAATTAATACTCAAGATGTAAATTTACGTTCTATTTTAGAAGGAACTTTTAAACTTGATAAAGGAGATATGAGAATGTACTGTAGTTTCTTCCATGGAATTCCAGTTATTAATTATAAACCGTTGTCATCTAAAGCTGAAGAACACAGGTGTACTATGGTAGCTCCTTATGATTCAGGACAAGAGTTTTTAAAAGAGTGTGATGTACCAAATCATTGTGGTATTAATTATTCTTTTGATGGGTATTGGCCATGTTCAAATGGTTCCGCAATCGCTAGATTATTTAAATTAGAAGATAAGTATAAGAGGGATACATTACCTAAATCTATAACTGAGTGGGATGGAGTTGATGAAGATGGAGTAGCCACTATAAAATCAGACGGTATGTGGGATTTGTGTAAGTTGTGTCAACTTTCAGCTAAACACCAGTTGGATGAAAAAGAACACGGTAGACCGATATCTATTAGTTATCGTAAAGCTTTAGGACTAGAGGGTTCTGAAGAAGTATCTGAATATGTTATAGAAGGACATAAGAAGAGGTTAGCTATTAACCCTTCATTTGAAAAAGGAGATGTTGAGTGATGTTAAAACGAAAAATTGGAGTTTTTGGGAATGGATTCGTGGGGTCTGCAGTACAATTTGGATTCTCACCGAGTACAGGTTGTGATTATGAAGTTAGAGTTTACGATAAAGACCCGTCAAAATCAGTAGATTCTATAGAGGAAACAGTAAATGAATCTGAATTTATATTCTTATCAGTACCTACACCATCAAATAAAGATGGGTCAATGAATTTAGATATTGTTGAACAAGCATTACAAGACATTTCAGATGTTAATGAAAGTAAACATAATGTAGTATTATTAAGGTCAACTGTAACACCAGGTACAACAAGAAAATTACAAGATAAGTATCCTAATTTAAGAATAGTATTTAATCCAGAGTTTTTAACAGAACGAAACGCTAAATATGATTTTATAAATCAAGCAAGAATTATTGTTGGTGGAGGAGATGTACAACTTCAAAGATATGATGTTGAAAGAGTTGGAGATTTATATAGGTCAAGATTTGGAGAAAGTCAACCAGTTATTGAAACAAATTGGGAAACAGCAGAATTGATAAAATATATGAGCAATTGTTTCTTTACAACTAAAATATCTTTTATGAATGAAATGTATCAGGTAGCAGAAAAATGTGGAGTTGATTGGGGTGTAGCTTTAGATGGATTTTTTAGAGATGGTAGAGTAGGACATTCTCATATGAACGTACCTGGTCCAGATGGTAAGTTTGGTTTTGGTGGTAGTTGTTTTCCGAAAGATATTCAAGCGTTGATAACCTTTGGAGAATCTTTAGGGTTAAATATGAATACACTTAAAGGTGCGTGGAATACTAATTTAGAAGTTAGACCTGAAAGAGATTGGGAAAAATTAAAAGGAAGAGCAGTAGTAGATGAAACCGATTAGTTTTATTCAACCAAGTAGAAACAACTTAAAGTATCTTAAATGGTCTTATAATAGTATAAGAAAGAACTTAGGTTATATTCACGAGATATGTTGGGCAGATGATTTTTCAGATGACGGAACTTGGGAATGGATGAATGAGATAAAAGAGAAAGACCCAAATGTTAAGATACATAGAAACGATGGCCCCAATAGATTAGGTCATACAATACTTTATGATACTCTTGTAAATGACTATGCTACGAATGATATAGTGATGATATATCACGCAGATATGTACGCTTGTCCTAAGATGGATGAAGAAGTATTGAAACATTTAGAACCAGGAACAGTAGTAAGTGCAACGAGAATAGAACCACCATTACATCCAGATGGTCCTGAAAAGATATTAAAAGACTTTGGTATAGAACCAGAAGAATTTAAAGAACAAGAACTTTTAGAATTTGTTGATGAATATATACATAGAGGTTATCATCACCCAACTAATGGAATATTTGCTCCTTGGGCTATATACAAGAAAGACTTTCAATCTATAAATGGTCACGACCCGTTATATGCTCCACAATCAAAAGAAGATTCAGATATATTCAATCGGTTTGTTTTGGCAGGATATGAATTAACTCAAACTTGGCACGGTTTTGTATATCATATGACAAGTCGTGGTTCAAGATTCAAAGATGGTGCTATGAGAAATCCTGCAGGTCAAGTGTTTATGAAAGGTAGGGAGAGTAATGAGTGGTTAAAACAAAACGTCAGGAGTACACGAAATTTCATTCGCAAATGGGGTCATATGGTTAAACATGATGATATGATGTTTCCTATCATACCACCAAAATATAACGTGGGATTTGTTGTTCATAACTGTGATACGAATATGTTAAAAGAATTAGAACCTTGGTGTAGTGATATCTATGGTGATTGGGTAGGGCATAAAGGATATGGTGTAAACAATTATATAAAAGATGAACAACCAAATACTGAATTTGATTTAAGTAAAAAAATACATTCACAGCATATAGAACCTAAAAATGATGTAGTTGTTGAGTTTGATTGTAGACAGTTAAATTCAAATAATTTTCAAGTGATTGTTAATTTATCAGAAATGTTAGAAGATAGTGGTTCAATAGGTGAAATGGAATATGAGATATTTAAGTTTAATATAAAATCACTTGAAACATATGAAAAAGATTTGATTTTAGTGAAATGACCTACTATTTATTATTGAGTGGTGATTCCGAAAAGGATTCACTATATGAAACAAATGTTTTAGGAGAAGAAAGTTTTGAAACGTTTTATCCATCGGTTGGATTTATGATATTAAATAGAATAATTAATCAACAGCCAGAATTACTTGAATCGCTTCAGATTCTTGATGACCACAAAAAAACATATACAATAACTGAATTTTTAGATAAGTTAGAGCAATGGAAAATAAAAAGGTAGGACTTGACGCGTTCAACGAATTAGCTAAATCACATGATGCTCATGTTAAAGAAGTTGAAAGATTACAAAAAGAGTTGGATGAGTTAAAAAAATTAAAATTAGTAGATGATCACGGTGAAACATTATTAGAATGTGAGGTGGGTGATACGCACCATCAAGCAATTTTGGAAATTGGATTGAATACTATATTAGAAAAGTTTGTAAAAAAAGAAAATGAGTGAGTCAATAGAATAATGAAAAGTGAAAAAAAGTACTTGACTTGTATTACTTTTTATTCGTATATTCATACGCAGTAGGAGGAGATTATGCCAAAGGTAGATAATTGGGAAGATTGGGATGAATTAGAAGACAAAATTCATGAAAAAAATGTTCGTGATAAAGTAAATCATAAAACAAAAACCCACACTAAAAAAGAGTGGGAAAAAATAGATGAAAGGTTACAAAAGAGTAATAATGTTAAATATGTTAAAAGTAAACGTAGAAAGAGCCGTAAAGACAATAATAACCGTATTAGTTAGTCTTTTATTCATATCATGTGAAAGTCCAACAAGTTCAGATGAATTTGCAGATTTAGCTTTTGATATGAGATTAACTCAAGATACAAATGGTTATTATCATTTGACGCTTGATAGAAATAACTGGCAAACATTACATAGAGTTTCAGGATCTATAGTTAAAGATGGTTATGGTGTTGAAAACTTTAGAGTTGAGTGGGAAAGTGATTTGTATTGGATAATTGGTGATACATTGGGTTACGTAGTAAGTAGAGGATTAAATATGAATTTACAATATGTAAACTATGATACTACTTATTTAACACAGTTCAATGGTATGGAAGTACCAACTTCAAATCAAGTTAGTTTGAGTAATAGTAGTGGTGAATTTAATAATATGATTGCACCAGTGAAGAGTATGATTGGAGATACTATGAGGTTGAAAGCTGATTGGTATGAAGATTATGTTACTTTTAATATAGTACTAGATTAGGGGCAATACTATGAAATATAATCTTGTCAGTAAAAAGACTAAGGAAGTTGTACATACAGTAGATTTATCAGATGAAATTGGTATAAGTGGGGCGAGAACATATTTTATAGGGACTAAAAGATTAGATGGTAAAGAATTTGATAAGTTATGGGAAGTAAAATATCAAAGACTATCAAGAAATCCAATTAAATGGTGGGTTGAAGATAAAAAAATAGTAGATGAGGAGTTAAAGATATGAAAAAGTTAATAATGAGTGTATTAGAAGATATGTCCATTGGACAAGTAAATCTTGAATCAGAGGCTTCTCGTGAGATGATAGCTAATATTATTATGGCCACTATAAAAACTAATAATGGTAGAAAGGGATGGGTTTTAGACCTTAGTACTCTTGATAAAAAACCAAAGCTAACACGTGAAGAAACACAAAGATATAAAGAATATTGGACCTGTGCTATTTGTGGTGAAGATACTTCAGAAGTAGATTATGATTATTTAGTACATCATAAATTACATTTAGGTTGTGCATTAAAAGAAGAAGAAAAAGGAAAAGATATTAAGGAACAATATATTGAGGTAAGTGAAGATGTAATTGTGAGGGGGGATGATAGACGGAAAGGTGATAGAAGAGAAGATACATATGAACCTGATGGTGATGAGGTAGCAAAGGCATTGGGTCATATGGATAACGATGGCAACTTCATTACTGAAGATAAAGTTTCTCTTACACAAACAGAAAAATATGAAAAAGAAAAAGAAAAAGCAATGAAACTTATTGATAAATCAGTTAAAGACCATGAAAGAAATAAACTATCAGAAGAAATAGTAGATGATAAAGATGCTGGATATATTTATGAGAGTCCAGATGGTGGTAAAACAGTTTATAAGAGAAAAAACGGTAGTGATGAGAGGGAGTTAATAAAGGAGTAAAAAATGAATAAAGTAATAAAGACAATTATATTAACACTAATTGGAGCAGGATGTTTTAGTGGTGGAGTATATTATGGATTAGAAAGAAGTGAACACTATCTTGAAAGTGTTATGACTGAATATGAAGTAATATCAGATAAGGTTTATGCTTTTGAGAAGGTATCAGACCCTAAAACAATTCGTTTATACGTTAAAGAGTTAAATAAATTATTAGATGATATGAATAAACTTAGTAATATTGTAAATGGTGGTGATGCACTTAACATTGTTCTTACTAATTATCAGATAGAGTATAATAGGTTACAAGAAAAATTATCTGATGTTCTTGATGAAGTTGAAGTGGTAGAAGAAGAAATAGCAAATCAGAATATAACTTTATCAGATTTCACAGATGTTAATATGGAGAAGATTGCTGAGTTAAAGAAACAAATACAAGGACAAAATGATTATACAACTCAAGTAAATACACTACTCGGTCAAAAAATTGAAGGTATAGAGAAAGATGTTATTATTATCAAAGATTCTAAGTATGGTAAGAAGATTTGGAAGGTAAAAAAAAAGTGAAAAATAATTCAAAGATGGAAATAAGTGACCCATATCCAACACAAGATACCCCACAACAAGATACCTTTAATAGTCAGAGACCAAGGTAATGAGTAATAATTAAATGCCTGGACGATATGATATATTTGGTAATAAAAGAGTTATAAAAAACCAAACTAAACTAAAATCCACAGAATGGGATATAACTAAAGAAAAACTTAAAATTGTATTATTGATATTTCTAAGTATACTGTGGATATATTTTGTGATATTAGGGAAAACTATTTAATGAGTAAAAAGAAAAATCAAGAGTTAACACCGAAACAAAAACGAGAATTAGACAATATCATAGAAGTTATACAAACTGAAGCGGATATTGTTAAGATGGACTATGAACAAAACCCGTCTAATTTAGATAGTGGTAGTGTAATTGTAGTGCATCAAAATAGTACGTTATTAGATGATACTAAAGAAGAGTTATCAGATATAGCGTATAATATAAAGAGGAGAAAAAAAGATGAATGAATGGATTTTATTTACAATAGGAATGTTCATAGGTTCATTGAGTGGAGTCTTGACTATGGCACTGTTAAGTGCACGTAGATGTAGTAATATGGAAAGTGAGATTCAGGATTTACGAACACAACGAAAATTGTTAAAAGACGAATTACTTAAAGGACAATCAAAACCTAAACCACGTAATCGTAGAATCGCTACTCATAGGAATAAGAGGAAAAGACGCAATGTCTGATTTAGGAGATTTACACGACTACGAGAATAGACCCAAGAAAAAGAACCCTTTTCGTCATAAACCTATTCCAAAAAGTAGAATAGAATGGGCTATTAGAAGCACTCTATCTATCAGAGCAGCCGCTCAACATTTAGGTGTTGCATATAATACGTTCAAAAAGTATGCTAAGATGTATGACTTATTCGAACAGAATAAGAATCAAAGTGGCAAAGGTATTACGACTAAAGGTAACACAGGTTGGGGTGTAAAGATACAAGATTTATTTGATGGAAAACATCCAAACTATCCACATTGGAAGTTACAAGAAAGAATAGTTAGAGATGGTTATCTAAAACAAGAATGTAGTAATTGTGGCTATGATGATTACAGAGAGAGTGATATGAGAGGTCCGTATATAATTAACTTTCTTGATGGAGACTCACAAAATCATTCGTTAGATAATTTATGTTTATTATGTTACTGTTGTTTCTTTATAATGAAACCAACAGGTAAGATGCTAACAACACCAAAAAATACCACACTATTACGTAAAAAATTAGAGGAAGTGTGGAAGGAAACTGAAGATGATTAATATTTATAGTAGACTTCACTTCATGGTTTGTGAATCATATGAAAATAGTAATGATAATATTAGGAGTCCTTTATTGGATTTGGTTACTAAGATACATAAGGAAGCACTAGATGAATCAAGCAGACAGAAAAGAATTTGATATCATACATCAAAAGATAGATAATATAAATAAGGTTGTAAACGACATAAAAGTTACAAGTGAAGGTCAACACGAGATGCTAAGACAAGATATCAAGTTCGTGAAAGAAAATTTATTTAACCCACATGAAGGGCTATGGGCGGAGTCAAGACAGAATACACAATTTAGAGAATCTACTGCAAAGTGGAGAAGTGTTATAGGTACAGGTTTCGTAGCATTATTCGTCAAACATATATGGGATATGTTCAAGTCATAGAGAGTAAGGAAAATTTTTTTTAAGGTTGTTACTATATATTATAGAAGAGTAACCCGGAAATAAACTCTTCGAAACCCGAAACAAGAGTTAGAGAATGAAAAAAATTTTAATATTGTTATTAACAACGTCATTCATATCAAGTAATGACAATTTCACAAAATCAACATTGAGTATATTGGAACTTCAATCCTCAAAAGTTCTATCGAACTTTCAAGGTCAAATGCATGCTCAGTCCAACCCATTCAAGACAATCTACCCATTAGAGCGTAGTGTAATTATGAAGTATGATTTCATTGAAGGGCGTAGTATCCAAATTCGTCAAGTAGATGAAAACACATTTGAAGTCGTCTCGGAGGATATTTCTCAATCGGATAATAGACAATCCAATAGAGGTCTATCCAAATGATAACTAAACGCGTCATTGTTATAATAAAAAATGTGTTTACATTGATTGGATTGGGATTCAAGTATCTCGCAATGAGAATACTTGACTATCAAAAGCATCTCAAGACAACACTAGATTATCTAGACAAACCACGTTACATATCAGCGGATTACGATGAACAAGATAACATGGAATACTATTCGAATGTAT
>Ga0208408_1002320_pt1 | contig 10269 bp, 8 predicted proteins | sample ETNtaG_4_FD_185776 | JGI IMG/M metagenome (GOLD analysis project Ga0208408, IMG submission 185776) | Marine microbial and viral communities from oxygen minimum zone, Eastern Pacific Ocean - ETNP201406SV67 (SPAdes) (version 2) | ecosystem: Environmental > Aquatic > Marine > Oceanic ... | reverse complement strand
GGTGTGAGGGCGCTTCGGCGCGACTCGCGGGCCACAAAAACTGAGCCTCGAAACCGAGGCGGTAGAACCGAGAAACGAAAGGATCTCGGGGAAAGGCTGGAGCGTCTGTGGACGCAGAAGGCCGCGGCGAAATAATCGGACAAACCGGAGGAAACAAAGGGGAGAGCGAGAAAGGAGCTGAAGAGATACACGTGCGTAGGGGGAAGAGAATAAACCTGGGTCACGTAAGTGGGGAACAAAGTGGAGAAAACTGGAGCTTGCGAAGGGGAAGGAAACCGAGGGAAACACTAGGCAACAAGGGCGGGGAGACTCGTGGAGAAGCTAGTATCGAGACGTGGAAGGGAAAGCGGAGACGAGTTCCCAGAAACGGATACGGCGATTAAGAGGGAGATCTCTTAAAAGTCGGAAAATGACGAAGGAAGAGCACGAAGTTCCGGAGTCGTCTACCCGGGGAAACCTGGGCCCTCGGGCCCAGGTGACACCCGGACCCTGCGGAGTTAACAGGGGGGGAAGCTCCCCCATGTGCGGAACCCCCTGTTGCTCCCACCTGAATTCGGCCCATGTCCCTTTTTCAATATCAAACGGAGTTTGTTTGAGGATTTCATTACAGACTAGGACCTGTCATATCCCCGGGCTTTACCCACTCTTCGAACTGATCCTCATTGAGAAATTTGAGTTGAGTTGCGCTCTCTCTGAGAGTCAGACCCTTCTCGTGGGCATTCTTGGCAATCTTTGCTGCATTGTCGTAACCAATGTGAGGGTTTAGAGCCGTCACCAACATCAATGAGTTCTCCAAGTGGTCTGAGATTTTCTCTTCATTTGCCTTCAGACCGATTACACACTTTTCAGAGAATGAAACACAGGTGTCAGATAGCAATCTTATGCTATGTAGGAGATTGTGAATCATCATTGGTTTGAATACGTTTAATTCGAAATTTCCTTGGCTTCCCCCTATTGAAATAGCAATATGATTTCCCATGACCTGACAACAAACCATTGTCATCGCCTCGGATTGGGTTGGGTTCACCTTCCCTGGCATGATGCTTGATCCGGGTTCGTTCGCTGGAAGGGAAAGTTCTCCGAATCCACATCTGGGTCCGGATCCTAACCATCGAATATCATTGGCTATCTTCATCAGGGATGCTGAGAGTGTGTTAAGAGTCCCTGATGCAGCAACTATTGCATCATGTGCAGCAAGTTGGGCAAATTTGTTCTCGGCACTGGTGAAGGCTAGACCTGACTTTTCTGCTATCTTCTTCGCAACCAATTCTGCGAACTCTGGATGTGTGTTCAAGCCGGTTCCCACTGCTGTGCCCCCAAGTGCGAGCTCGAGGAGATCGGTCAATGATGTTTGGATTCTAATGAGGTTGGCATCCAGCATGGATACGTACGCCCCGAACTCCTGGCCAAGTGTTAGAGGGACTGCATCCATCAGGTGAGTTCGTCCAATCTTGACAATGTCTCTGAACTCTTCTGCCTTTTCTGCTAATGATGAACGGAGTCTCTGGATGGAGGGGATAAGCCTGTGTTGGATCTCCTCCGCTGCAGCAATGTGCATTGCTGTCGGGAACGTGTCGTTACTGGATTGTGCCCTGTTAACATGATCATTTGGGTGTACTGGTGACTTACTCCCAAGTTTTCCACCGGACATCTCTATGGCCCTATTTGCAATAACCTCATTTGCATTCATGTTTGTCTGGGTTCCGGATCCGGTCTGCCATATCCTAAGAGGAAAATGACCATCAAGAGAACCGGAAATAACCTCGTCGCATGTCTTTGATATCAGGGTTCCCACATCATCTTCAAGACCTCCAAGGAATACATTTGTCTCGGCAGCAGCCTGCTTTAGAATGCCGAATGCTCGAATGACTGATCTCGGCATTTGGTCCTCCCCTATATCGAAGTTAATCAGGGATCTAGCTGTTTGAGCGCCAAAGTATCTGTCAGATGGGACTTCAATCTCGCCCATTGTGTCGACCTCGATCCGAACCTTACCACTAGATTTCTTCGGTTTCCGAGGCTCGGGTAACTCTGAAGGGGCTGGGTTTGAGAGGGTTCCAGATAGAGAAGTCTCAATCATCCTCGAGATTGTTGCAGATCTTCCATTCTCTCGGCCGGTTCCGACCTTTGCATCCAATCTTCTAGCAATGTCCTCTGGAATACTTACAGTGATTATTCTACGATCGCCAACACGATGCTTTGCCATGTTACTACTATTATTAAGTTATTAATAAATATATTCATTCTTGGTTTCAAATTCGTTCTACCTTGATTATCTTCTGAGGAGAGGACGGTCTATCGCCTCGAAGTGTCTCGATGGACTCGATGGCCCTCACGGTCTCCATCCCCTTGGCGACCTCCCCAAAAACTGCGTGTCTTCCATCAAGCCACGGAGTAGCTATTGTTGTGAGGAAGAATTGTGACCCCCCTGTGTTCGGGCCTGCGTTTGCCATTGAGAAGATCCCTGGCTTGTCGTGTCTCTTGGCTAATGCTGTAGTTTCACAGGGAATTCGATAACCTGGATTTCCAGTCCCTGCCCTTCCATTGTTTGGGTCACTGGAATGTGGGCATCCTCCTTGAATCATGAAGTCCTTGATAACTCGGTGAAAGTGTAATCCGTCATAGAATCCGTCATCGACCAATTTGAGGAAGTTTTCCGTTGTCTCAGGGCATTCGTCGGTATACAGCTCGATGTCAATTTCTCCAGCGCTTGTTGTCATCCTAACGTAGGTCATATTGCATTTCGGCCATTCCAAGTTCAATATATTATGTATTGGTGAACTAAGCAACTGTAGATCCTAGAGGCGTTCCTTCTGGGAGCTCTAGAAGTCGTACTGTGCCATCTGCTTCAAGTGCACCAAGGACAAGGAACTGCGAAACAAAACCCGTTGGAAGCGTCTTTTCACCTAGGTTTATCGCTGCCACTATGGTTCTACCGATTAACTGGGATCGGGAATAATTGGTAATCTGGGCCGAGCTCCATAGTTTGCCAACTACTGACCCAAAATCCACCCTGATCTTGTAGGACGGTTTCTTCATCTCAGGAAACTCTTGGACGTCGTCAATAATCCCTGTCCTCATATCAACAGAGAAGAATTCTCCAATCCCAATATACTCCTTTCTCTCTAACTTGGAAGGATGATAGGGGAGGTTCTCTGAGTCAATTTCATGTTGCCCCATTTCTTCAACTCGCGATTTCGGACTTTAGAGTGAGAGGTATTAGGGGTATTCCTGCCTCTTCAAATGCCTCTGAACCCCCCTCCTGCCTATCTAGTATGGTGATGCACGATGCTACATCACATCCCATCCCAATCAGCCTCTTTGCGGCCTTCAGTGCAGAACCGCCCGTGGTGGTTACATCCTCCAACAGAACGATTCTGTTTCCATTTTCAAGGCTTGATCCCTCGATTCCAGGGGGATTTCCTGTTTTCCTTCCTCCTCTTCCCTTAGGTTCCTTCCTAACAATAAATCCCTTGAGCGGGGATCCGCGACCGGCTTTGGCGATTGCAATCCCGGTGAGTGGAACGGCTCCCAATTCAAGTCCCCCTACTGCATCGATTTGGCCAATATTCTCAATCTGATCGTGAATCAACACCCCTAGAAGGTGCGCACACTCTGGATCCATCATCACCGGCTTCATGTCGAAGAAGTGCTTACTCTTCCTTCCACTGGCTAGAGTAAAATCTTCTTTTTCTGAGTAAAGATATGCCAAATCTCGAATCCGAACAATCAGTCTTTCTCTCGCCTGCTCCACTGTAGTTGACGTCATTCTACCTGTGCTGGCCTCGACGAAATGGCATGAAGGTTGCCTTTGTTGCAGTTGAATTTGACCAAGATGACGGTCAATGTTCTTGGACGGCCTTGTCCGAGTACTGAGTGCAGTAACGAGGAAGCGCCATGACCAATAGTCCCGAAATCGCAGAAATGGATGACAGCAGATTAGAGTCTGAACGCTCTTCATACTATGAAATCCTAGACGACCGAATAGAGGAAGCGTATGCGATTGCTACAGAAGCAAGGAAGAAGGGTTTGGATTTCTCAGAATCGGTTGAGATCCCTAGAGCATCCGATCTAGCGAGTAGGACAGAGAAGCTTCTCGAAGATCCTTACCTATTCATCGATCCGATAAAACGCAATCACCCCCCATTGAAGATTGAGGGTAAATTGAGGGGTTTTCTTCAGAAGCACGATAGGGAAACGGCTGCAATCATGATTGCAATTTCTGTGACAAGGGAGATGCATGCTGCGACTGGCGATCGGAGAAGAGCAATAGACTCGGGTCTGAGAGTTGGTCTTGCAGTGCTCACCGAAGCCGTCCTAGTTGCTCCATTAGATGGGATTGGGGAAGTTAGGATCATGAACAACGCTGACGGTTCTGAGTTTCTTTCAATCGACTTCTGTGGGCCTATTAGAGCGGCGGGAGGGACTGCGCAGGCTCTGGGAGTGCTCATTGGAGATATTCTTCGAAGAGAAATTGGCTTGGGAAGGTACTTGCCAACCATTCCTGAAGTAGAGAGGGTGAAAGAAGAGTTTGGGCTATATCGCGCAAACCTCCAATACAAACCAGAACCAGAAGAAACGGAGATTATCGTCAACGAGTGCCCTGTGATGATTAATGGCGAAGAGACCGAGAAGATGGAATGTGCCGGCTACAAAGAAGTGAGGAACATAGTGAATGAAAATGGCACCTTCAGAACAAGGGTGAGGGGGGGCGTGATGTTGGTAATTGCAGAGGGGCTTTGCCTCAAAGCGCCGAAAATCCAAACCCATACGGAGAGGTTGGGCGTACCTGGTTGGGAATTCATTTCGAAGTTCGTTGATAAGAAGAAGGGAGGGAGTTCGAAGGGTCAAGATGTGAATCTAAGATCGCTCCAAAAAGAGGGTAGGTACATGGAAGACGTGATTGCTGGGAGGCCAATCTTTGGTGAACCACGTGAACCTGGTGGATTTAGGCTCAGATACGGTAGAAGCAGAGCGACGGGGCTTGCTGCTGCTGGCCTTAATCCGATTACAATGGAAGTGATGGGTGGATTCCTTTCGGTAGGGACTCAGATGAAGATTGAAGGTCCTGGGAAAGCCTGTGCTGTCACACCGTGCATTGAGATTGATGGGCCCACGGTGCTTCTGAAGGACGGTCAATTCCTCAGGATTAGGTCGCAAGAAGAGTGGGCTAAGCGAGAAAGAGAGCTGTACTCAATTTGGGATGCTGGCGAGATTCTTCTTGGGTTTGGCGAATTTCTGGAGAACAACAAACCTCTGGTTCCCTCCTCGTACTCCGTGGATTGGTGGTCGGTTGATGTTGCCGATTCACTTGACTCGCATGATAAGGTCGAAAAGTTCGCTGAGATAATAGGGGTTCGAAGTGAGAATCTTCCCCCGGGCATGCCCTTCAATGGTGCGATAAAACGTGGAGGAGAGTCTTCTGTCGAGAGGTCTTGGAGGAGAAGAAAATGGATTTCCTATCTAAAGACCTTGGATCTTTCTTGGGTTCAAATCCAGAAAATCTCCGAGTGTTACGGCACGGCAGTCCCTCCTCCATGGAATCATTGGTGGTCGGATCTTCCAGTCCAGTTTGTTCCTCCATTAGTTGATTCGATTATCGAGGGTGGGTCTATCGAAGATTCGTCTCTTAGAATAAGAGGTGTGGTCGATGGTTGGCCATTCTCGTTGGAAAGCGAATCCCTTGGAATTGGTCAGCCGATATTGGGAGAGTGGCCTCGTTGGACGGAAGTATCACTTCACGGATTGGTCAAATCCTCTCTAATGACTCTTGGAATAGAGCATCGTCACGAAGGCGAGGACATTTTGGTTCCAAAGTTCTGGGAGAGTCTACTAGATGGTATTGGCCTAGAGGGCGTACAAGGAAGAGTCGTTGTCAGAAATGATGTGAAGCCTATCGTTTCTGAGATTGCAGATAGAGTGTCCAACTGCTTTGCGATCACTCAGTCTTCTGGAGACGCAGAGGGCGAAAACTCTGAAGAATCGCGAGCGCGTATTAAGATAGACGATTATCGAGTTGAGCGGTCCCTCCAACTAGTCAGAAGGGTTTCGGGTCTTCCAAGATGGGAGGACTCGGTGCCCTGCAGAATTGGGGCGAGGATGGGTAGACCCGAGAAGTCGGGATCTAGGAAGATGAAACCCCTTGTACACTCACTTTTCCCCATTGGTGAGAACGGTGGGCCACAGAGACTGATTTCAGAAGCATCCTCAAAGGGGACGATTAGAGTAACAGTTGGACCGAGAATATGTCAGGCCTGCGGGAAGGAGACGCCGCAAATCACATGCCATCACAGACCGAACCCCGAAGAGCCAGTGGAATGCGGAGGGAGAACCGTTAGTTCTCCGAGAAAGCGAAGAGGTCGTAGAAAAGGCGAGAGGACTGCGGTTAATCTGGGTTCAATTATTGAGGTAAAGAGGAGGATTCTTGGGCTTGACAGAATTCCCAAGAAAATCAAGGCTGTCAAAGGATTGATCTCGGAAGAGCAGTCTCCAGAGCAGTTGGAAAAGGGGATCCTAAGGGGTTTGCATGGAGTTTCAGTATTCAGGGACGGAACTGCTAGATTCGATATGAGCGATGTCCCAGTGACTCACTTCCGTCCATCGGAGATCGGCACGCCATGGAAAAGTCTCGTGAAATTGGGATATACACATGATTTCAGGGGAGAACCATTGAGAAAAGAAGACCAGATTCTGGAGTTGCTCCCTCAGGACTTCATTCCCTCTAGTTTGGCCTCGGATCACCTTCTGTCAACTTGCTCGTTCGTCGATGACCTGCTTGTTAGGTTCTATGGGATGAGCCCGTTCTACGGGGCGAAGGAGTTGCAAGACCTCGTGGGTCAGATCGCTATTGGACTCGCTCCCCATACCTCTGGAGGTGTGGCATGCAGAATCATCGGATGGACTGGTGCCTCCGCTGGATATGCCCATCCGCTCTTCCATGCTGCAAAGAGAAGAAACTGTGATGGGGACGAAGATAGCATCATGATGCTAATGGATGGTTTGCTAAACTTCACCCAGACCATCTTACCTGCAAACAGGGGTGGCAGGATGGATGCCCCCCTGGTCCTCACTACTAGATTGAATCCCAGTGAAATCGACAAGGAGGCATTGAACGTCGACTGTTCGTGGTGCTACAGCAAGGAGTTCTACGAGGCGACCCTTAGCCAGCCTCACTCAAAGGAAGTAAGAAGCCTGGTTGACCTAGTCGAGAACAGACTTGGGATGATTGGGGAGATTCGTGGTTATGGGTGGACACATGACTCTGGACCATTGGATGCAGGGCCAAAAAATTCCTCATACAAGACCCTGGTCACCATGAAGGACAAGTTAGACGCTCAACTGAGTCTAGGGAGGGTCCTGCGACCTGTTGCTGCTAGGAGGGTTGCGAAGCAAGTTATTGAGACTCACTTCCTACGAGACATCAGGGGCAATTTGATGGCATACACGAGACAGAAGATTCGGTGCGTAAAGTGCGGTGAGTCATATAGAAGGATGCCTCTGGCAGGGAAATGCATCAAACGTCTGAAGTCTAGGCCTTCTGGTGGTTTCACTGGTGGAGACATGGACTCCGGGTGTGGTGGAAATGTGGTGCTCACAGTTTCAGAAGGAGCGGTGAGGAAATATATCCAGATCACTGAAGAAGTCATGGAGGAATATGGTACCGATGACTACACCAAGCATAGGGTCAGGTGGATGTCCGCGAGTGTAGAGTCGTTGTTCAACAACGACAGAGTCACCGTGATGACGCTCGAGGACTTCATCTGATTAGATATGCCAGAGGGTCGCCAAGGAGAAGCATCGGCAATATTGCGAAGAACAGGTAAACGATGAAGGGATGCTTCCTAGTTATCCAGACGCTATCTATTCCCAATTCCTCCAGAAGTTCCAATTCTGCTTCTTTGCCCCTCCCAATGGTCGACTTCCTCGATGGCAGTATTCGATTCACAACTGTGTTTTCTCCATTCTTCTGGATGACCTCGGTGAGTATCCACGAGGGTTTGCTGTCAGTTTCGGATATTTCCCTCAGCTCCGAGGTTTTCTTCTTAGTAGCATGCCACGCCATCTTCAGATCGGAGATCGAGGTTATGTTCCCCTTCGATGCATTGTGAGCGAAGAACACAGGTGGTGCAATGAGAAAGACGGCTGCGGCCCAGATGAACATGACCATCGACGGTGGCATCCTGAAAATTGGGTCTTCGGCTAGGGGGTACATCTGATCAGGGACGAAAGCCCACGAGGGGAAGAAGAGCGTGACTAGAATGAGTGCCTTGATGTCTGCTCCTCCTTGGATTAGTCCGAGCCTCCACGAGCAGTAGAAGACGGTTGAAGTCAGCAATGCTCCCACCATGCTCCACCATAGTGTGGTGTTCGGAGACTCGTCCCCGAGGACCAAGTCCACGAAGTTAGTTCCAGAGTAGGCGAATGCCCCCCCGAAGAGACCGAGGACCCCCAGAAGATATACTTGTGAGAGGAAAACCTCTTGGATGCCCCATTCTCTAATATTCCTAGGATCCGGAGGCACGGAGAAGCAGAAGGAGAAGATGGCAGCCAAGGCGAAAGCCATGCAAATGTTGGCGGTTCCGGCGTCATCTGTGGCCATCTCGACAATGAGAATCAGAGCAGCGGGAATTGCCCACCTAATCCAGTGATCATCTCTGACGGAGAGAGTCTGGAAGTCCGAACGAGCCGCTGCGAACATGCAGAGGACGAGTAACGAGATCCTGAGAGTGGAGAGAAGCGGGTCGGCCATGCCAAGAGGCGCCGGCTCGGCGACATCAAGGCTTCTGCGCTATCGCTATCCGCCAGTCTTGAACAATCCGACGGACTGGTCGAGTATCCATGCACTGAAGAAATTCGCAATTCCGGCTATCCACATCATCTGAATCATCTGCCCTAGGACGAGGGTGGTGCCTCCTCCCCTGATTCTCGCGGTGATAAGCCCGAGTACCACTATGGAAATCACCACTAGGAATGAGCCCATGTAAGTGAAGACCCGGATATTCTGGTCAATTCCACCTGTCTCCGCTAGAGCGGGGAGAGCCACATCTACGCCGCCGGCAGCCGTACCCACTTCGCCAGTGCTGTCCACTAGGCCCTGGGCGACCGATGCGATCGTCTCTCCCAGTCCTGCTATGATGGAGGTGGTGATGTTCAGTGCGATGATCATCGCAATCAGGAGGCCATAGGACACGCTCCTCATAACATTGGCCGAAATCTGCCTCCTCTGCCGCAGTCCGAGGAGGGTAGTCGTGCTTTGGGAGACCATGTCCCCTACCAGTCCAGCCTCGCCGGTGGAGGATGAGCCTTCGATGAACACCCTTGTGAATCGTGAGACGAGCATCGAGTTGTTATCGGCTGCGAACCAGTCCCATGAGTAATCGCTGTCGATCCTCATCGAAAGCCTCTTCTCCAGATTCGAGATTGAGTCGTCAAGTGCCCCGAAGTCAATGCCTGAGAGTGCCTTCACCATAGCACTTGGTTCCTGCGCCCTTGCCTGAGCGGTTCCGCCGAAAGCCCGAATGAATTCGGGGAACGCCTCGTCCCTCCTCCTCACTCGGGTCTCCTCCTGTTGGACGAGCAACGATGGTGCTAGGAGAGGGGACATCATTGCTGCGATCACGAGAAGGCCGTAGTACTTCCATTGGCCGAATAGGATGTCTGTTCCGAAGAGGAAGAATACCCCAAGAAGCATGGAAAACATGAGGAACCCGAGAATCGCAGCGAAAATCCACGACCTTCGCATATCGATAGTCTGCTCGGTGTTGAATCCGTGCTTGGCGAACAGGTCCTCATCTGGAATCACCAGTGTGAATAGATACCACGCACCTATCTGTAGCAAGCCGAATAGGGTGCCTGCCAGGAGGACCCAGCGGGCCCTGAGGATTACTTCGAACGGATTGTTGGTATCTGCTCCGGTCTGGAAGAGGATTAGGTGGAGTCCAGCGACCACCAGAAGGAGCAGTCCAGTGGTGGTAAGAGATACGAAGGTCTCCCTGAGAGTGTCGAGTTGCTCTAGCCTGGCATCGTAGATAGTCGTAAATGCTTGGTCGAATGTCTCGTTCTCGCTAGTGAAGAACTCTCCGATAGGCTGACCGACCTCTACTGAGAAGGCCATCCTATCCAGGAAGTCGCTCCATATTGCAGATGGGCTCTGACGCCCGACTATCCTAGCTGCCTCGGGCAGATTTGTGTGCCACTTGGTCACTAGGGTCTCGATCGCTTGGATCTCATGTGCAAGGGCACCGTAGTCACCCATCTCCTTGAGGACGT